>Ga0209296_1000410_pt1 | contig 36944 bp, 5 predicted proteins | sample S_130206_EF_Meta_FD_187319 | JGI IMG/M metagenome (GOLD analysis project Ga0209296, IMG submission 187319) | Freshwater microbial communities from Lake Simoncouche, Canada to study carbon cycling - S_130206_EF_MetaG (SPAdes) (version 2) | ecosystem: Environmental > Aquatic > Freshwater > Lake ... | reverse complement strand
GTTAATGATGTGATTTCACCTGCTGCTTAGATCAGTTTTGTAGCGTCCTCAAGAGCGCTATGTTCGAATGCAGATTTAAAGTCTAAACACTCAGCTTGGAGGTGCGGTTAAAAACTTGGACTGGTTTGCGTAATAAGTCCGAGACTTTGTCTGTATTCTAAGGGACTAAGTGATCCAAGGGATATCTTGATTCGTTTTTCGTTGTACCAATGAATATACGAATCGACAATCTGAATAAATTGCTCAATGGTTATCGCCTGCCAACTACGAGAGTAAAACAACTCGTTTTTCAGTCGACCAAAGAAGCCTTCACAGGCTGAGTTATCGGGTGAGCACCCTTTGCGTGACATTGACCGAACGAGTTTGGCATCACCCATCCGAGTTAACCAGCCTGGCCATCGGTAGTGAGCCCCACGATCCGAATGGACAACGGGACGGCCATCGCACTTTTCAACTGTTTGGATCGCGGCATCCAGCATCGTATTCACGAGCTTAGCGTCTGGCCGAGTACCAATTGACCAGCTGATCACCATGCCGTCAAAGCAGTCGATCATGGGCGACAGGTAAACCTTACCAGCAGGGATATGGAATTCTGTGATGTCGGTGAGCCACTTTTCATTAGGGGTTGCAGCGTGGAAGTCGCGGTTGATGATGTTCTCTGGCGCAGGGCTAATTTCTCCCCCGTATGAGTGATAGCGACGACGCCTCGGTGTGGCGATGCTCAGTCCTGCCTGCCCCATTAAACGTCGAACAACTCCTTCTGAGATGTGTAGATGCCGCTTGCTCAACGAAGCCTTTATACGTCGATATCCATAGCACCGGTGATTGAGCTCGAAGACGTCAGTGATTGCGAGACGGACGTCTACATACTTATCAGGACCCAGCAGACGGGCACGGTGATAAAAGTAAGAGCTGCGAGCAAGGCCCAGTTCGACAAGGAGTTCTGACACGGCATACGTATGTCTGAGGGCATCAATCATCAGTGTCTTCTCCCGATTGCTTAGAAGAATGAGGTTGATGCCCTGGCCTTTTTTTAACAGTTCAGCCGCCATCTTTAAAAGGTCGTGCTCAAGCCGTAACTTATGAATATCACGCTTAAGCGACTCGACGGTTTTTTCTAACTCCGCTCGATCAGGCAACGGTTGCAGATCATCTTGGTTTTTCATGGATGCAGGTGCCTCTGGGCCGAGTAGCTTATTCTTCCAGTTATACAGCGTTGTCCTGTCAACGCCTAACTTATTAGCCGATGCTTGAACGCTTGTCGGTCGCATACACAGATCAATGACGGCAGCATTTTTGAAGGCTTCGGAGTGCAACGTCCTGATACCTTTGCTAGTTAGGGGCTTTCTAGTATTCGGGAATAACTCACTGATCCACCCAGTGAGCGTACCTCGGCACGGATATCCTAATGCCTTGAGGGTGCTGGCAATGCATCGATCATGGTCTAGGTAATAATCAACTGCTAACTGCTTTTGTTCCTCCGAATACTTTAGCCTAGATCGTGCATAACCCATTGACACGTCTTGTCGCTGCTCATATTCTCGACACCAAGTCTTGAGTGCATTCTTTGTGGGATATCCCAACTGAGTAAGGGTCGCCGCGATACGTTTATCGAGCTTGATATAAAGCTTAACTGCTCGAATTCGGTCTTCGTATGAGTACATGAACTACCTCCAAGTAGTCCAACTTTTCCGCCGCACCTCCCCTGGGTCAGGATTCAGCGCAAATTAACAGTCAGTTTTTAGCTGGCGTCGCAACTGGCTTGTCTTTGTCTACGACGTAGGTCACGAGCAGTGTCGCGGCAGCTGCGCTTGCATTTTTACCACCGTGAATTGAGCCCTCTGGAACCGAAAACGATTCACCGGTTTTGACGACTTTAGATTCTTTTCCGTCGACCAGAAGAACTAACTCTCCGTTCATGATGTAGGCGATTTCTTCACCGGGGTGAGTATGCCGAGGGATCGTGCCGCCCGGCGCAACTTCAACAATCATTTGTATGGCAACTTTACCCGGAGTGCTTAACTGTACTGTTTGCAGGGGGGTACGCTTAATTTCAGGAGCTTGCGCAAAGACTGAGGTCGTCATCAGCAGGGACAAGATACTAAAAAATACACTTTTGTTTTTCATTTTCTTTTCTCAGAGTGATGTATTGAACGGTAGACGGACTTGTGCGGTACATAGATTAATCTTGTGAGCAGAACATAATTACAAAGAAATGTCTATAGCGCACTAAGAGAGCAGACACCAAACAGGTATAGTTATTAAAAAGACTTGCCACCTGATTCATTCACGATACCGAGATCACCCCTCTAGTGTCCGGCTTGCTGCCTGTCTCATGCAGATCAATGTCTGGTCGATCAGTTGATTGGCGATCTGATCAACATGGCGATTACGCCAATCCTGCATATCAGATGATGCAACCCACTGATTGAAAGCGCCCAGAGCAGGCCCTGTCCAAATCTGAAAATCTGCACTCCTAGCTCTGTCGCCATCCAGAGCAGACTGACGCGCCGATGAAAGATAATGACAAAAGACACGTGCGAGTAAAAGCTTAGGAGAGCAATTCCGAGGTACGACACCTCGCTGTGTCATTTCTCTTGCGATCGCATCAAATGAAGCACACAGATACTTTTGTTCAATGCGCTCACGCTCGGACTGAGGAACAGCTTCCCAGCTGTCATAAAAGCGATAAACGTCATACAGCTTTGATGCGCGAGCGGCAAACAGACTCCCTTTTTTCAGAACACGTACTTTTCCACCCCAGTCAAACCAATCCTCAGAAGGAGCGAGTTCGCTGTCTTGAATATCCATTTTTGCAAGCATATCCTTAGCCACATCACTGATTGCGGCCTCGACAGAACACTGCAGCACTGAACCGAGTTGTATATAGTCTGCCCCCATCATGAACGCGGCACATGCGGCTTCGGGAGTCCCAATGCCGCCCGCAACCCCAATCGACACACCCGGTGCGATCTGATTGCGCAGACTCAATACGATTGGCAGCAATGCCAAAAATGTGCCACCGTCAGTATCCCCTCCACCATCGCCGCAGGCCGTCACCGCATCGACCATTGGCAACTCGCGCGAGAGTTCTGCTTGATACTCAGAAAGGCTTCCTGATTGTACAAGTGCCTGAATCATCTCAGCGGGCGCTGGTGATAAGAACAGACGGGCGACATCCGGCCGGGTGACTTTGATCATCAGTCGATTCGCGCTATACACGACGCCACGCTCATCGCGCGCGACCGCTTGCAGTCGATACCGTATCAAAGCAGGTAAGACCTGGCTGCAGCCACTGAGTTCAAGACAATTCACACCTAAACTCAACATCAACAGTACCCTAGACTGCAAGGCATCATCGTCACCTGCATGCCCGCGCACATTCACACCAAATGTTTTCCCGGTAGAACTGGCACGCAGTTGCGTGACCATATGCGAAACCACCTCATCACTCAATCCATCGGCGCCAAGAAAAGCAAGAAAACCAGAATCGGAAAGCCGTTGCACGAAACGCGTCGAAGCAACCCCAAAACCCAAGCCCCCGGCTACCAGGTTTTGTCTCACCCCAAAAGTCTCGCGAAAAACACGCGAACCGGGTTGCCCGGTCGTTGGCGAAAGAATTGCGGCCTCATGCGCTACTAACGGCTCTGTATGCGCGGATTGATCTGAAGGTATTTGAGAATAGACATCAGGGGTGGAGATCGCTTGAGTTGGCGCATAAGCCGCTTGGACCAGAGGTGTGCTGGATGCCTGTATTTTCGTGACAAGACCTGTGAGTACCCGACCAGGCAGCATTTCAATGAATTCCTGCCCACCCTGGCCCCAGATCCAGCGTATGGACTCGACCCAACGCACCGACTGGCAAAGCTGCTCTGCAAGATTCGCACGCACGGCGCCACGCTCATGTGGGCGAGCCGTGTAATTAGACACGACAGGAATGCGCGGATCATTAATCGTTAAAGTCTCCATGAAACGCACAAAATCAGCTTGCATACTTCGCATCGCCCGCGAATGGAAAGCGGCAGAGACATTAAGAGGGATGACAGTTTGTGCACCTGCTGCAAGTAAAACAGGCTCGGCCGCCTTGAGATCCTCTGCCGTTCCTGCCAAGACAATCTGACTGGGTGTATTGATATTGGCCAGATCCAGCCGATCATGACCGGCTTGAAGTATTGAACGAATAGTCTGCTCATCCAAACCAATCACAGCTGACATCGCGCCGTTTCCCTGCGAAGCCATCAGAGCACCACGTTTGATGACGAGTTTCAGACCAGTTTCGAAATCAAAGGCACCGCCAGCGAATAACGCAGTGAACTCCCCCAAACTATGACCAATCAGCCACGCAGGCTCTTGCGACGCGGTCTTGCTCCACTTTAAAAATGACAGTGCTCCGATTGTAAATAAGGCGGGTTGCGTGAACTGTGTTTTCTTCAAATCACCATTCGGATCCTCCATGATCAGTTCCTTGAGGGAACGACCCAGCATCTGACTGGCAACCTCGATATGCTCGGGAAACTCAGAAAAAAGATCAGATCCCATACCTTTTTGCTGGGCCCCTTGGCCAGGAAATAAAAGAGTTGTCATATCAGACCTTCAAATGTTTTCGAATTGAGTCAAAACCTTCGACTTCATTTCCCATTAAGCTCATGATGGAATAAATCTCAGTCGTTGAAGCGGGAGGTAAATTGTATTAGCGACAGTAGCCATTGTCCCCGATGGACTCAAGTCTATCCATATTTTTTCAGGGCGGGTATTCATATGCGCAAAAGCAGCAGATACACGCATAGGTTGCCTGACAATCTGCCATAAATGATCGTGAGCGATTTCATCGATACATTGGCCGGATACGCAAGAAATCACCGGCAAGGCTAGCGGTCCCCGCAGGCGACCATTCAATAAACTACCAAGCTTTGCTTGCGAATGTTCTAGTAAAGAAGAATGAAAAGGATATCCCACGGGCAACAACAGACAAGCAATTCCTTCAGGCTCAAGCACGCTGGAAATATGTTTAAGCTGGATCGCAGATCCTGCAAGGATGAAATGCTCTTTGGATAAGACACCTGCGATCTCGGCGCCATCGAAAAGCGCACGCCGGCGCTGCACAATATCGGGCGGCGCGATGATCGCAAGTAACCCTCCCGTCGCAGGCGTATGCTCAAGCTGCTTGGACATCGCGATCACGAGTAATAAACCATCCTCAACCCTGATGGACTCTGCCAAGGTCATCGCGATAATCTCGCCCATGCTAGCCCCCATCAGAGCGCCAGGTCTCACGCCTAAAGAAATTAAAGTTTGCGCCAGACAAACTTGAACAATATATAAGGCAGCATTGCTGTGGAGCAAATTGTTAAATGGTTCGTAACGACTACGTTCTTTGTCAAAGACAATATCTAATATAGAAAAACCAAGCGCTCGTTGTGCGAGTTGATCCAATTCAAGCAATCTGCATCTGAACTCCGGAACGTGCGCAAAGAGCTCTCGGCCCATGTGATAAGACTGACTACCCTGCCCTGCGAACATAAAAATCACTGGATGCGCTATCACGGCTGTACTCATTATTTCACCGCCTCGATCCATGCCAACGCATCCTGTATAACCTGCCCGGTATACGTATCGTTCAGTAAACCAAAATGATCAGCCTTTAGTTCAAAAACACGAAATGGTCCTTGCGCTTTAGCCTGCCAGTTAGAAACGACAGCGTCCGTCGCGCCAGGACTTGCACGTAAATATGCAACCGGGCAATGAACAGCGTCGAGGGACTGATAGTCACGATAGACCTGGCTAAGTTTTTTCCAGGGAGCAATCAATGCTGACAGTGCCTCTTCAGTGGTAGGAATATTCAAGGCTTTTAACGCGACCGGCAATTGATCTGCTGTAACCAATTTTCCATGCATATCGCGCAACCAATCGATCAATACTTCATCATCATGGCTGTTTTCATGTTCGTCATTAAACTTGCCCGCGTCTGCCATCACGCTATCCAGCAAAATTAAGCCCGCAGCAGAACGACCTTGCATTTCTAAAGCCCTGACCATTGCAAATGCCACTACGCCACCAGCCGACCAGCCACCCAGCAAAGGCGTTAAATCCGTTGGCAATTTAGACAAAAGCGTTGTGGCAAGATCAGGCATGGAGTTCAACCGACTAACAGGTATCGCAGCCGGATTGAAAGCAGCAATTGTTCTGGCATTTGCAAAATACTGACCAATAGGGTGTAAAACAGAAGCATCACCTCCCACCCCAGGAACGAGATAAAGCGTATCTGCTTCAGCATTCTCATTGAACATGAGCAGCTCGGAATCTATCTGACTATCGTTTAACCTAGCGCTAATCTCACGCAGACTCAAGCCCTGCATCAGCCACATGGCAGGCATGGCTACACCGAGCGCAACCTGAGACTTAGAGGACGCAGTCAGTGCCAGCAGGGAATGTCCACCATGTTCAAAAAACGAACGTGTAACATCGATACAAGACTGACCAAGTACCTCTTGCCATAAAGCAGCCAAACGCAACTCCATATCGCCTTCAGGCATTATCTGGACTGCAGATATAAGTGGTCTGTCTTGCAACGCAGCCAGATTTACTTTTCCATTGCTGGTCATCGGAAACTCATCCAGACAGTCAATACTAGATGGAACCAAAGCGGGAGGCAAAAGCTTGCGGGCGTACGCAAGTAATACCTGAGGATCGACGGCTCCAGCAATAAAAACCCTTAAAACATCTTGACTCACTGCGACACAGACTTGGCGCACACCAGCATAACTTTCTAATACGCGCTGCACTTCATTCAGCTCAATTCTGAAACCCCGCAGCTGGACTTGTTGATCACGACGGCCAATTATTTCAATCGCGCCATGTACGTCGTATCGAGCAAGATCTCCAGTATCGAATAAGCGCAAAGACCTATCACCCAATTCAATCGCCTGGCAAGAATCTACGATCTCGCCGTTGCGTAAATACCCAAGCGCAAGACCTTCGCCGCCGATCCACAATGTACCAACCACCCCAACCGGAACCAGACGACGTGCGCGATCGAGCACAAAAACCTGTTGATTTGCGAGAGGTCGACCAACCGGTACGCCAGCAAAATGTAGGGGAGCGCCATCATCACGCCATGTTGTCGAGGTAATCGTCGTTTCAGTCAGGCCATAAGCATTAATCAGTGGAATGGATGTTCGCGCTGCGCGCCAATTTTCAAGCGCCCGCGGACTTGCCCGCTCGCCTCCGATAATGACAAGCCTCACGCTTGCGGGTAACACCAGCCCTTGCGAAAGCGATCCAGCCAGGACAGACCAATAGCCCGTCGGTAGATTGAGTACTGTCAATTGATTTAACGCGATGTATTCAATCAACGCTGCCGGTTCCAGACTTGCATCAGCAGGCAAACTGATCAGTTTGGCGCCTGCGATAAGTGATGGTAATAACTCTTCAAGATACACATCAAATCCAGGTGCAGCCATCTGAAGAACAATATCAGTAGGGGTGAGTTCGTAATCTGCAATCACGGCTAACGAATGATTGAGCAAAGCTTGATGAGAGATCACAACACCCTTGGGGATTCCTGAACTCCCTGACGTATAAAGAATATAAGCCGGATCACTCAAACACCCATGATCAGATACTAAAACAGGCTGACCAGTAGACCAATCAGAAGATTGTGCGTCAATCGCTAGCACGTCAATATTGACCTCGATCGCCCGGGAAATAAACACATCATCAACAATAATGCATCGTGCACCAGAGTCTTTGAGTAGCGTAATAATCCGTAAATCCGGAAGTGCAGGATCAATAGGTACTAATACAGCAGCCGAAGCAAACACCGCGAGCATGGCGGCATTTAACGCACTTCCACGCGACAAGCAAATCGCAACTTTTAAACCCTTATAACTTCTGAGCCGTTCACTTAAATAGGCGACCTCAAGCGATAGCGCTGGATAATTCGACCATTGCACCAGACTGATCAAGCAACCGCGATCGGGTAAAGGAATAATTGGCCCAAAACCAGCCTCAAATACGACATGACGTTCTTGCTCGCTCAACAGTTCAATTTGATTGAGCTGCTCAACGGTACATAGCTGCAACAAGACTCTCTTGTAATGCAGAACGAACATTTCAATCAAATTTCGGTGATAACGCGCAGTATCAAAACTCACCTCAATCAATACTTCATTGCCGGGAAGTATCGCCAATGTCAGAGGAAATTGCGTGGTTTCAATTGTGCTCATTGATGTTAGCTCTACATCAATATCGAGATTCGACAAAGCTTCAGCCGGAAACGACTCAATAACCAGGGCGATATCAAACAAGGATTGTCTGGGGGTCAGTCCCGCCCACTGGGAAATCATGGCGACGCTGTCATGCTCATGCTCACTCAGGCTTGCAAACTCGACATGCAATCGCCTGAGTAAAGACATCACTGACTCAGAATCAGAGAAAGCAACCCGGACGGGTAATGTATTGATAAACATACCGACCATCGAGTCGATCCCATCCACAGGCGCGGAACGACCTGAAAGGGTCATCCCAAATACAACGTCATTCTGATCAGAGTAACGCCCCATGAGCAAAGCAAGCGCAGCTTGGTAGATGACAGCGGGCGTAACGCGTGCAATCTTTGCCGCAGACACCAAGCTTAGACTTTCCTCTGGAGACAACACTTCACGCAGAGAGTCTCTTGAGGCCGAGCTCAACGATCCATGTTCAATGCTCAGGCACGCATCACCGGACCAGCTACCAAATCTATCAGACCAGTAACTTTTTGCTGCGAATTCAGAATCATTGGCACTTAGCCAGTTTGCGTAGTCTGCGAATGAGTGCGTATCCAAGCGTTTACTGCGGTAAGAAATATTCTTCTGCAGATCATCATAATGGGCAAAGAGTGCTGCCATCAAAATGGGGTTAGACCACCCGTCCAGAATTAAATGATGAATAATAAAAATTAGTTCCTGACCATCATTCGGAAGATCAATTGCAATCACGCGCGCGAGAGGCCCAGTTGTGACATTAATTCCCTTGTTCAACTCACTCTTCGCCAAAGTATCGAGCGCAGTGTCTACAAGGTCACCCTGCTGTGTAAAATCCTCAATCCTTACCACGGGTTGCATTTCACTCAGCACAAGACCATGCTCGCCCCGCACAACTAATCGCAGCATGGGCTCATCAGCAACCAATCGTTGCCAAGCCAACATGAGCATACGTGTATCGAGCGCTCTGAATCGCATACGCAAGACCGTGACGTACACCCCAAAGTCACCATGCAACAACATGCCTCGCTGAACAGGCGTCAAGGGGAAACAATTTTCTTCTGAAGAGAATTTATTTTTGAATGGATACTTGGCAATCAAATCAGACATAGCAGTTTTAAAGTATTCAGCCAGTCTCTGTATCGTCACGGCCTTGAATTTATCTGAACTGTACTCAATAGTCAGTGACAGCTCATGGTCAATCACAGCGGCATTGATGGCAAGCGCATTGGGACGGATTGCTTCGCAATGATGCATTGGACCAAGATTCGAATGGGCAAGTCCTTTGAAGATGCTGGACGAATTAAAATCAAAAATACGTCCAAGATAATTAAAAGAAATCGGTCCTTCGCACACGGAGAGCTCTCGCGTGAGACGTTGATCTGGTCCATGACGTAAAAGTAAAAACTCACGGCCGTGGCCTGGCAACGTGCGTCTGGCATGAGCAATTTTTACGGGATCACTCTCTGTCAGTGTAAGTGGGTAATATGTCGTGAACCACCCCAAGGTTGAACCAGTCGTAAAGGGCGCATCAACCGCATCACGACCGTGAGCCTCAACATTGACAACCGGAGAATTTATATTGCCCGACCAACGCCCTAATGCAGTTTTTAAAGCTGACAAGAGCAAATCATCCACACCGACACCCAAGCCGGACGCGATCACACGAGTCAAAACCTTGGTTTGATGCGCATCGATGCTCAACTCAACAGTCTGAGCAAACCCCTCTAGCTCAGAACCAGAGGGCTGATCGTAAGGCATCTCCCAAAGCGGATGCTCTTGATTGATAGTTTGCCATTGAATACATGCACGAGTAGCGTCGGAAGATAAAGCCCTGTCATGCAGTAATTGCGACCACTCAGCCATCTGACAATCGGGAAAGGATGGCTCTACTCCCTCGTACACCCTTTCAATTTCTTCCAGATAAATCTGCCATGAAATACCGTCCATCAACAAATGATGCGCGATCAAGACAAGCCGATCAAGTTCACCAGTTAAACCTTCAACTCGGACAAAACCAAACAATCTGCCTTGAGCCAAGTCGAATTCACTGACCAGTTTAGAAATAGCCTGTTGAATTAAATCATTAAGGGCAAGAGTCTGTTCGGCAGCAACATCTATGCGTTTAACAATCACTGCAGACGCATAGGGCATGATCTCACTATGCCACTGATTGTCTTGAAAATAGAAGCGCGTACGCAATGTGTGCTGAGACAAGGCAAGCTGGGCATGTGCTTGCGACAATTTATCTAAGTCGAAATCTTTAGCAATCAGGACGTGCATCGCCATATTCCAATGTGTACGTATGGGCATTGGAATATTAAAGAACCAACGCTGGATCGGCGTGAGTTGTACATGTATTGCTGCCTGAGTGTTACTTGACTGCGTGTGAGTTGACTGAGTGGTAGAGGCAGAGGCTGAGGCAGACACTCTATGATTAATTCGTGCTGCCAGCTTTGAAATTGTTGGCGCTTCAAATATATCCCTCGCAGTGAAATTCAACCCCTCTTTGCGCGCAGCACCTGCTATACGCGTAGAGACAATCGAATCCCCCCCCGATTCAAAAAAATCTGTATCAAATGCAATATCACCGGTACGTAAAAAACGACTCCACAAACTAAAAAGAGTTTTTTCAGTCTGACTGGCCAGCATCAGCGAATCGCTGTTTGATCCTGACACACTTGGATTGGGGAGTATGGCCGACGCTGCCACCACCAACAGGGCTGAATGATCAAGCTTACCGTTTGGTGTGAGTGGTAAACGTTGAAGAAAATGATAAATAGCCGGCCGCATGAACTCAGGCAGTTTTTGAGCACACGTCTGACGCAAAACGTTTTCAGCTATGCCGACTGATGCGATCGGCACGATAAATGCTTCGATTCGTTCTGCTGTCACAACGACAACAGCATGGGAAACGCCAGAACACTCTGCCAAAACAAGTTCAATCTCACCCAGCTCTATACGATTTCCACGTAATTTCACCTGCGTGTCGACACGACCAACATATTCTAGTTCACCATCGGCGAGCCAGCGACAGAGATCCCCGGTGTCATAAAGGCACGCTTTATCCACTTCACTAAACCTATCAGCCACAAACTTTTCAGCTGTTAATTCCTCTTGGTTCAGATAACCTGATGTAACCCCCGCACCACCGAGCCACAAGCGACCAACCTCACCAACTTCAACCTCAAGACCGAAATCATCTAGTACATACGTATGGACATTAGGTATTGGAGACCCGATCCTAACAGGGCGCTGTCCATGCTCAACGCGTTTCAATGTTGCGCAAATAGAGTTTTCTGTTGGCCCATACCCATTAAATAGGTTAAAGAATGATGACCATTTGTCTGCGAGGGCGGGTGGTAAGGCCTCCCCCGCAGAAAGTACTGTGCGCAGATGTTCTGTCAAGCGCTCCGGATTGAGGACACCCAGCACAGAAGGCGGCGCGGTCAGTAGATGGATGTGATGCGAAATCAGTGTGTTCTCAAGATCTGTCCCAGGCAGCATCTCCAAGCGATCACATAGAACAAGCGTCGCACCTGCCGCGAGCGTTGAGAATATTTCACCTACAGCACCATCAAAACCCGTTGCACAAAATTGAAGTGCTCGGGTACCCGGAACGCATTGCAACTGTTGCTTAAGAAACTCAATAAAATTGACCACACCACCATGCCGAACCATGACACCCTTAGGACGGCCTGTACTGCCTGAGGTGTAAATAATGTAGGCTAAATCTGTAGGACAAACATCTGGCAAAACAGATGAATGATCCGCAGGTGATACTTTAATATCCTCGACATTTAGCGCGTGATCGGCGACGACTAATGCAGCACTACTGGCCGAAACAAGAATCAGTCTGGGCTGGCAGTCTTCAATAATTTCGGCGATTCGTTGCGCTGGATAATTTACATCAACAGGAACATATGCCGCGCCCGCTTCCAGAGTGGCCAAAATACTGACGATCATGTCGATACCGCGTTCAAGCAGAATAACAACGCGATCGCCCGGCAATACACCTTTTGCAACGAGTGCACGAGCAAAACTATGCGTGCGTAAAGCTAGTTCAGCGTAGCGTATCTCTTTACCCGAATGACTCAGCGCTATCGCTTGTGGGAAATGTTCAACGGCATTAAAAACCATCGCATGCAAAGTTGTTTGAGGATACTCACTCTGCGTGACATTCCAACTCGTCAGGCATTCTTTTTCACTAACACTGAGCAGACAAGCATGCGTTAAAGGCTGATCGGGATTCTTTAGTAACTCATCGATCGCATGCACCAAACGTTTTAGCAATCGCGTGGCGGTCAGGTCATCGATCAAACCGCTTGAATACTCAAGACGCAAGGTTGAACCGTCCTGCGTTTCGACAACGTCCAGTACCAATGCAAATGACTTGCGTTCAAAATCAATTTGCCAGGCTTCGAAACTTGAGTTCGTTTTGATACCATCCCACTGCTGATATGCAAACAAGCTTTGAAACGGCAAGGACTTCAACCCTGCAGACTTCAGGATTTCAGACAAAGGCAGAGCAGCATGCGCTTGTCCATCTTGCCAAGACTCCACAGTAGCTTCGAGTATGCGTGCGAAGGTAAGTGGTTCTTTCACTGCAATACGCACAGGGATGGTTTTCACAAAATACCCGATCAACCCTGCAGCTTCGGGTAGCGGACGATCATCGACCGGCACTCCGTGACAGAGATCATGCGCACCCGTATGTCGCATCAATACGGCAGACCATAAAGCCAAAAGAACATTAAATGCAGAGGTGGCGTGCGTGGATGCGAAACCGCGCAACTTCTGAACATGCGCACGGTTAAACGTAATCGAAGCCATTCTTGGACGATCTTCAAGCCGGCTCAGGAGGGAATGATTAAACTTCAATCCATCCATTAAACGCGGGGCATCGCCGAGTTGTTTTTTCCAATAAATTCTCGATGCATCCAGATTTTCAGACTGTAGACGCTCTCGTTGCCAGAGGGCAATATCGCCTGGCGTATACAGCAGTGGCTCCCATGCAAGGGCTTTGCCATGCATCAGTATTTCATACGCGTACTGAAACTCACGCATGAATACTGTCAAAGATCCTCCATCCATCACCAAGTGATGGATCGCCAACATACAGCCGAAGGAATCTTGACCAAGCACATACATTGAGACTCGGACAAGTGGACCCGATTCAAGATCAAAACGTTTTATGGAAAGATATTTTGCGTGCACTTGAGCAGCGGCTTCACGCTCCTCGTGAGGCAGGTGAGTCAAGTCCTCGATTAAGAAATCGATTTGCGCCGCTGTGCTGATCCGTTGAACAGGCTCATCATCCCCCATATGAAATGTTGTGCGCAAAGATGGGTGACGCGCAATAACGGCTAACAGGGCTTGTCTGGCTAATTCGGGCTTTAGTGGCTGGGCAAATTTACCGGCCGCGATGACAACATGATCAGCGCTCTGCAAACCGCTACTATCAAGTGCACTGACCCACAACGACTCTTGTGAAACAGTCAGAGGATATTGTGACAGATCAGGATAGCTCGTAATTGGTAACGCACAATGAGCGCTGCCTTGCTCACCAAGGGTAGCAAGGCCTCTGACAGTTCGATAATTCAAGAGGTCCGATAATGTCAATCGCCTGGCAAGCAATGCGGAAAGACGGCCAATGATCCTGGCTGCTGCGAGTGAGGTGCCACCGATACGGAAAAAATCGTCCAACGCGCCGATGCTTGTTGTTCCAAGCACATCGCGCCAAACAAGCATGATTTCGGTTTCAAGACCAGGTGCTGCAGAAACATAGTCTTCAGGAGGATTCGAACGATGACATGTAGTGACATTGAGGCGCTTGGCTTCCTTTAGAAGTGAAGGCACCGTTCCCCAGTATTCACCTACCCTCTCAAAGGCGCGTGCACGGCGGTATGTATCCTGAGCGAGGTTGTGTGCTTGCGGGGTGAGGTTTTGATCATTGTCTGGCACCGCAAGTGATGTAGCACGTGTGAGTGACCATTCGCGTGCCTGCGATACCTCTAATTCAAAATGCTTTTCTGCTCCGCGTTGCCGCGCGATCGCGTTTGGTAACGACTGCAGAAAATTAAGCGCAGGACGGTTACGCGTCGTCGGGATAAAAACGAATCGCAGCAAAGTCAAGCCATGATTCAACGCAATAGTGGATAATTCAGCAACTATTTTCTGTTCAACACCGCGACCCAGCACGCGGCAGGACATCATGAAGCCCTCTATTTCCAGCACGTTATCCTGCGCGCGCGCAGTGATTAGTCCGACCATTCCATAATCGCCAAACCGATCACGCACCCTCACAACAAGAGCGGGTATCCCCAGTCTGGAACGAAGCTCCTGCTCTGACAGTCTCCGGGCAGTCGTGTTGAACTGATTCGTCCTATCGGATAGCTGTGCGGCGCGCGCAACATCCTTGTCTTGCAAGTTATCCACCTGGATAACCAACTGTAAGCCATCAAGAAACTGAGAAAAATCATTACTGGATGATAGCGCTGAGGCACGAGCGATATTTTCACGATACATACCCGTTCGCCGCAGATCTTCCGCACTGGTCGCTCTTTGATCTAACGCCCAAAGTTGTGCAAGCCACTGATCGATCTGGTGATCATATTCTGGGAAACTGTACACAACAACTTGAGGTAATTTGCTTCGGACCTCTGCGCATTCAACAGGATTGTCATCAATAAAAACAAAGGAATCGAGACCTAAGTCAAGATCCTTAGCCAATGACTTGATACTTTCGGACTTTGGACCCCAGTTAGCAAGAATCGCAACAAAGTTTTCAGGATTGAGACCAGGTTCATTGAACGCACCTAATCCTGCAACAACATCCTGCTTTTCGTTCTTGGAAGCGATAGCAAGCAACATCCCGCTTTTCTGGAGGGTATGCATCAGCTGTATAAACTTGCGACGCTCACTGCTCAACGCCAGCCCGTGCGGCCCGACCTCACCTACGACCCCCTGCCAGAGCGTATTGTCTGCGTCGAGCACAATCACCTTACGTGCGGGCGTCAGCAAAGATATCAGACGCCTGACCAAAATCCGGCTGATTTCAGCGAATCCTGAATCTGAAAAAGGAATGCCTGCAGAATCAAATGCGATATCGTCAAAATAAAGTTCATCTGAAAACTGAATAGATACGGCGCCAAGACGCTGAAGTCGTTCGTCTGCTTTCTCTTGCAATGCACACCATTGCGGAGAATGTTGATAAACAGCAGCGTCGGGACAGCGAATGAGGACAAGCGGAGATTTGATACGTGAAGACGCATGCTCCATAGCCGTGGCTAACTCAGCAAAACGCTCCTCTGTCCGACTCAATGCAGCGCTATCAAGTGCGGCAAGGTCTGTTGCGTCACCGCTCAGCAGATCGCTTAAGCGCCATAACACCGCGACAGCGCCTGAATGTAATCGATAAGATTCCGATTTAACATTAAGAAGTTCCTGCATGATCTGACCAAACGGCGCGAAACCAATACGAAAAGCAAGATCAAACTCCTTGGCAAGCAGATTGACGTATGGCTCAGCAGGCTCAGAAGTAAAGCTTGAAACAAAGCGTAATTGTGGTCGTATTGATACTCCAGACGAACGAAGCACCTCGTATACGGGTCGGCCCGGATCGCTGAGCATTGCGTCAAGAACGGCTTCATACTGAATAAGCCATTCGTGGGCGGAGCTCTCATTCATCAACGAATCGAGATACTCGAGGTTGATCGTGACTGAGTCTCCTCGGTCAATCATGGTGAGAAAGAGCGAAAACACCAGGGCGCCGCGATTAGTCTCGACCGGAGTACCTGTCAAACCAGACAATGAAAAGCCTTGTCCTAGCTGACGAGCATAGGTACAACATGCCTGAAGCGGCGTAACCGTCGGATCATCGGATAAACCTCTGATCAGTGCGCTTGTTTCGGAAAATGGGAGCACGTGTCTGGTCGCTTGATCCAGAGCTTCTCCTGTTGAAGATACAAAGGCGACAGTACTCGTGTAAACATCGAGTTGCGGGACAACTAGCATGATGTCCGCAAAATCACCAATGAGCGCTTCGTCCCCGATACCGGCTCGATTAGAAGTCGGGACACCTATCGGGAATTTACTTTCACTTGTCTGGGCATACAGCATCAGAGTAAAGGCGGCGAATAACACGGTAAAAGGTGTTCGCTGCATCTGCTCCGCGCCTTGGCGCAAGCGATGAACGAGTTCTGGCGAAATTGTCCGGCTCACTTGGCTCGATTCACCTTGGGCAATTGAACTAGAGGTGCCCTTGCCTAACTCTAAGTAACGTGCGGCATCTTGCAACTGCTCAACCCAGAAAGCTTTGCGTTCTGCAATAAGGGCTGGCGTAAATAGTAATCGCTGGGTCTCGACGTAATCTGCGTACGTACGCTTCAAAACAGGCAGCGTTTGTTCTTCGTAGGCTAGTGATAGTTCAGATAGGAAAACACCTATTGACCAGATATCGGCAATCAGATGATGAAACAGCATCTCAAAACGAAAGGTATTCCCCTCCTCCGCGATCAACGCTAGCCTGAGCAGTGGCCCCTCAGCCAAATTGAAATCTGACGCGTCAACGTGAGAGCCAATTGTGACGTCCATACTTGGACGCACGGTTTGGCGTGGTCCCTGGGGCGTACTGACAAAAACAGTCCTGAGAGTTTGGTGACGCGAAACGACTAAATTCAGAGCAGACTGCAACCTTTTACGATCGATGTTTTGCGCAAATCGAAACGCTGCCGGTACAGCAAGCAAACCTGTCGCCTCTGGCATGAGCGTAGCGACCGACCAATGCCATAGTTGCTGAAGTGAGAGCTCTGAAAAGACGGGAACGACTGGCACGACAGAATCCGTAGGGATCAGTCTGACAGCCTTACCCGTTAAGGCGAATAACTCACTATTTCGGTTATCAGACAACCACTGACCTAACTCGTCTAACGTTGTGCAATCAAGCAAAAGAGTTGGCGGTACAGCTCCGCACAAATCTGTTTCGAGTCGTTTAACTACCTCCATCATGGTTAACGAATCGAACCCATAGGAAGCAAATTGCGTTTGGGATGCAATTGCGGCAGGCTTCATCCCTAGGGCCTTCCCTAATACCTGTCTCGCATATTCAATGCCATCTTCAAACGAGGCCACACCATCGATGATCACCTGCATACGAGGCTTGGCGTGAGACAACGTAACGGCGTTCGCCTCACGCTCTTTTGTTTGCAATGGCGCGTGGTTGATATGCTGCTCAACCCATCCATCAGAGATAGCTGCGACGATGCCCTGGGGCATGTCATCGTCCGAGAGACCTGGCAGTCCGAAGCCCTTGACCTCAGAAAAACCTGCAGTCTTTAGTCGATCAAGCCAGAGTGGAACCGATAACAACGGTGAATGTGCAAGTCTTGAATCACTATCGCTATAAGACCACCAGCCGTCCAAAAGACCAAAGGTTAAGGTCGCGTAGTCCTGCACGGAAGTCACCTCATTAATCACCAGTAAACCACCCGGGCGCAATAAGGTCTTAGCATGTGCGATCGTCGTATTGATATCAGTCGTAGCATGTAATACATTGCTAGCGATCACGACATCTGCGTAACCAGTATTAAATCCCTGCGTCTGCGGGTGATTCGCGATATCGAGCAACTCGAAATGCAAGCAAGGGTGAACAGGTCCCATTTCGAGACGAGCACGCTCAATAAATCCAAGAGAAATGTCAGTAAAGCAATAATCGAGCTTGTCGGTTAGTGACTCAACACTTTCAAGAACAAAGCGCGTGGCGGCACCCGTTCCCGCACCAATTTCAATTATTTTTAGCTCAGAACGAGCAGACTGTAAGAACCAGGCAGAGACCACCTCAGCCAGCGTCCGACTATAGAAATCCATCATGGCGTCGCCACGATAGACTTTTTCTACCAATGATTGAGAACCTGCAGGGAATACGACTTGAGCACCTGTTTTTTTACCGACAATTACATCATTGAGCCCGTCTAAACAAGCATCAAGCAGTGGCTGGAAGGCCTCAATGGCCTGCGTATCATCGAGCGTGACGGGATGGGGGGATGCCACGCCAATAATATTTTCGCCAATTCGCTTAAGCCAACCATCGCGCTCAAACATAGCAAGCAGAGCGTTGAACAGTCGCATTCTGGCTGGTGTGACGCCAAGCTTTTCCACAAGGTGTGTCACGGTCAGTTGTTGACCGGGCGATGGCAGCACTGAGGCCAAAGACATTGCGGCACGACTACGTCCATACGCATCGAGCCTGGAGAACGACAGCTGAGCAGTTTGTAATGCCTTGATATCAGGCGCCTGCACGGAAATACTTAAGCCAGCAAGTTCAACCGCTTGAGTGTTCGACGTTAATCTAGTTAAAACAACATCGAGGTTATGTCGAAGTTTTTCAGATAATTCAGAAGAAAGCTTGAGCGGAACGACTTGCGATATACCAGCAGTAATTGTTCTCTCAATGACTTGAATCCCTTCTGCTGGATCGATTGACAGAACGCCTTGAGCAGCCATGCGGGTCACCGCTTCAGGATGAGCGACAGCACCCACAGAGCCCCAGAATCCCCAGTTAATGACATAAGCCGGCCAGACGCCAACTCTGCTAAGTTCATGCACGAAAGCATCGATAAAGGAGCTGCCCGCGCAATAATTTGCTTGACCTGGATTAGCCGTAAAAGAAATTGCCGAAGAGAAAACAGTAAAGAAATCGAGTGGATGGCGCTGCATCACTTGCGCAAGCACCATGACCGAGCGTGCTTTGGCCTCGAAGGCAGCCAGGAAATCCTCATCCGAGGCGTTGAGGAACAACCCGTCGCGCAGGACCAAGGCAGCATGAAATACGCCGTTGACCTCACCAAAACGTTGGACTGACTGACTGATCGCCTCAGCAAGTTCAACAGGATTACAAGCGTCAGAACTAAAATAAGCCGCATCACCACCCAGACGACGAATGTCAGCGAGTTGATCCTGAATACGCGCATCGATTGAACGACGTCCAATCCAGGTAATTTTGGCTCCCTGTGTACGAGCGAGATGCTGACTCAAGATAAACCCGATACCCCCCGCACCGCCAACGATCAGGTAATGACCATTTTTTTTCCAGGGCGTTCCATCAAGATCTGGCAACAGCGCTTTGTCGAGCCATCTTAAATAACGTGCACCTTTTCTAATGGCAACAGATTCAGCATTTTGATGAACGGGTTCGCTCATTAATGTAGAGACCGTATCAAGAAGTGATGCGTGCAAGTCGATATCTACAATAGACACGTCTGTTGCATGCTCGCGGGCAGCCGAACGAATTAACCCAAACACCCCTGCTCCGACGGGATCAATTAAATCATTCGCACTTACTGCAAGGGCTTGACGGGTAATAAAAACTAGAGGCAGCCGACGTTGAAACAAAGGTTTGATGCGATGTATGAAATCTACGATCGAGATGCCTGGCTGTTGAGGTGAACCATCCCACACGTTAAACGCATAGGCAGGAACGATGACATACACCAAACCTGCCTCAACAAAAGACTCACCAAGCGTTGCGATAGAGGACAGCTCGTATCGTCGCGCTATTTCATTGGCTAAATCAGTAGCATAGCTATCCCCTGAAGGATAAAGTACGACCACAGGTCCCTTGGTATCTCTGCGATGATCAACGGACTGCGCACGCCAACGTGGCAACCAGATCATATCCGCAAGCAAATCAGAGGGGGTATCAATCTTAGATGGAGACGGTGATTGTCCGAGCGGACGTAGTCTCAAGCCGAGCATACCTACAACCAACCTACCCTTTTCATCCCGCGCAGCCAAATCAAACAGGTCCACTTCACGCCTGATCAGACGAACAGTTGCTCGACGTGGCAAGGGGTATTCAATGCGTACTTCTTTAGCTGAAAAAGGAACGCTCAAACCTGATGATTCAGCTGCAAGACCTGCGATGCCATGCAGGCAGGCATCGAGCCACGCGGCATGAGACAGGAAAGACTCTGTAGTATCAAGCACCAGTTCAACTTCGGCATGTTCATTGCAAACGCGCAGATTACGCAAACCACGATGGTGGGAACCATAACGAATCCCACCCTCTGCAAGTTGCGTATAAAAATCGTAACCATCAAATGTCTCCCCCCCTGACAATGGGTCAGCGGGCAAGACGTCTTTGAAACCTCCATCATCAAAAACAATCACGCCCTGCGCATGTGGACCTGAGGCGCTTTCAAGTGTGAAGGTTGAAAGATAAGAATCCTGTTTCAAAGTAAGAGAAGCCGTCGCATCCTGATCGGCGACAACAACGGCGGTTTGCCATACCAAATCGTGCAGCACGACCTTGCGTTGCGGCCACTGTTTACGCGCGGCGGCTAATGCAAGCACAATCGATAAGGTGCCAGGTATGACTCGCTTACCAGCAACTTGATGAGAATTAATCAACGGATCATTCGGAGAAAGCGCAAGGTCGACACGCGCCAAATTGTTCTGCATTAATACAGGTGCAGCGTCAAGGTCCTGCGTGATCTGCAGTGTATTTTTGGAAGGCGTGCGTTCGATCCAGCAACGCTCGCGTGCAAATGGATACGTTGGTAAAACAAGACGTTTAAAAATCGACACGTCATGATGCCAGGACTGCCAATCTATCTGACCACCCCGCCGCCATACGCTTGCTATGAGTTGCGCATCTTTATGCTGTAAGGCATGCGCTAATTCACGCTGTAAAACTGAGACGTTTTTCAGCATATCATCAGCTTGACTGACAACTGGCTGCATTAAAAATGCACGCATCAAGGCAATGGCTTCTGTGATGTCGTGCGCAACGACAGACCAACGTGAGGCGTATGCATCACGCCCTACCTGTAACGTATAGGCTACATCGTGCAGTGTCCAGGCATCCTGTAAAGCACTCGACATCCAATGATACAAATCACTTACTGACTGCAACAATCTATCTTCATCTTTAGCAGAGACAACAAGAATTGCAGGCCCAACAGGGAGATTGCGCAAAGCAGAAACTTGCTGATATTCCTCAATAATTACGTGTGCATTGGCACCACCCGCACCAAAGGCGCTTACGCCAGCTATTCTCGGTGACTCTGAGCCATCAGGGTTTTGTCTTCGCTGCCAGGGTTTGCGGTCAGTTGAGACATTAAATGGCATCGAAGCAAAATCAATATTTGGATTAAGTGGCTCTGTGTGCAGCGTCGGAGCAATTTCCCCGTGCTGCATCTGAAGTAAAACCTTAATCACTCCGGCAATTCCCGCCGCGCCCTCAAGGTGACCAATATTGGACTTAACTGAGCCAATGGTGCGCGTTGCATCTCCAGGCTGAGAATGGCCAAAAGCGCGAGAAAGACCGTTTACTTCCACAGGGTCACCCAGGGAAGTTCCCGTTCCATGAGCCTCTATGTAGCTAATGTCGCGAGGCTGAATGCCCGCGCGTGCCATGGCTGCTGAGATCGCCAATCCCTGTGAAACAGGATTAGGGACGGTGTATCCACTTGTTCTTCCACCATGGCTCAGAGCTGAGCCGCGAATAACGCCCCAAATATTATCTCCATCTGCAATTGCTTTTTCCAGGGGTTTTAACAATACGGCACCCACCCCCTCACCAGGAACGTAGCCTGTACCACCAGAACCAAAACTACGGCACCGCCCATCGGTCGATGCGAAACGTCCCTGCGAAAGCGTCAGGAATTTGTTGGGGTGAATGCTGACATTGACGCCACCAGCAATAGCCATTTCGCAGTCACCAGAACGGATTGCCTGAACGGCAAGGTGTATCGCAGTGAGCGAAGACGAACACATTGTGTCCAACGCCATGCTCGGGCCAATTAAATCCAATGCATAGGACACTCGATTTGCTACAGAGGCGTAAAAGGAGGCCGTTGCCAGAACATTACCGCGCTCTGTTTCCTCAACGCCAAGCAACTGATACTCGCCATACATGGTGCCGGCATAGACACCGACATTGCGTCCCGCAAGAGAAGAAGGTGCGTAGCCCGCAGATTCTACGCACGACCAAGCGGTTTGTAGAAAAATACGCTCCTGCGGGTCCATAAACGACGCTTCGCGAGGCGAAATTCTAAAAAATAATGGATCAAATTTATCTACATCAGAAATAAAACCGCCCCACTTGGCATAAAGACTTCCGTAACGGGTGTGATCTGAATCGTACAAATGACGCCATGCAAATCTGTCATCTGGAATTTCCTCAATGCAATCACGACCTGATATAAGGTTTTCCCAAAACTCAGATAGAGACTCCGCTTTAGGAAAACGACCTGATACACCAATGATCGCAATTGCATCGCCCTGATCATTTCTGTGAACAGCAGCAGGCTGGTCCTGAGTTTGGGATTGGGGCTGAGGTAGTTGCTCGGACTGAGCCTGGGCAGCTACATTTTTGCTGAATGCATTTGCATAATCAGTCTGTAAACGTTGAGCAAGCTCACCAACGGTCCGGCATTCAAAGAATAATGTTTTAGGTAACTCTCCCAGGTCTAGCTCAAGTAACCGGGTCAACTGCATGGCCATAATCGAATCGACACCGTAACGCTCGAAACGGTCGTCAGGGTTGATCTGATCAGCGCTGAGTTTGAGTTCATTTGCGAGAATAGACGTCAAATATTCAAGCGCCACACCTTGTGGCAGCGCCGCAGCAGCAGGTGTCTGACTCATCGTAGACGAAATAGAATGAGGCAGACTCACCTGAGTAAATGAGGCAAGTATCTGCCGCTCGTTACCAGAAAGTGGCAAAATCCTACTATGCTCGAACGATGTGCTCACTACATACTTAAGAACCTCCAGGGCACTGTCGGTCTCGATCGGCAAGATACCAAACTGATTCCACAGGGCCTCTGTGGCTTCTGGTGAAGCGCGCATGCCACCCTCACGCCACAGACTCCAATCTATCGAAATGGTCTTCCCTGAACACTGTCCAGCTTTACGCTTAACTTCCCTTGTTTGAGCAAAGTAATCCAGATAGCGACTGGCATAAGCATATAAACCCTGACCTAAATTACCTAAAGTCGCAGCCGAGGAAAATAGAACAAAGAAATCAAGTGGCAGGCCATTTAACGCGCGTTCCAGATTCAAAGCCCCTTGAATCTTGGGATCTGCCACGACAGAGAGCATGGCATGCGTCTGCGATGCAATCAAACCATCGCGCAATACTCCTGCCATGTGTAAAACACCGTCAATCTGCCCAAAGCGAAGCAGTGCTGTTTGAATGCCATTCTGCACGGACTGCGCATCAGACACATCGACCTGCAACGCCAAAACTTCAGCACCGCAGAGCTCAAGCGTCCGTATCCAAGCAGAATCAATCGCGCTTCTGGAAAACAGTACCAGACGCGCCTGATATTTTGCAGCAAGCTCTTGGGACATCTTGCGCGCAATCGCACCTGAGCCCCCCGTTAATACATAGACACCTTTCGTTTTAAAGCGATCGACGTAACCGCTCGGCCAGTGCTGCTGGATCAACGAGACGCAGCTGCGACGCCCACCCTGCCAGATAGACTCTTGCATTCCAGTTGGATGCGTACTCCATTCGTGAACAAGACCACGCACAACACCTTGACGGTTTGACCAATCTGTAAAGCCAACACTTTTTATCGATTTTCCTGGGTTTTCAAGTGAAAAAGTACGCCATAAAGCAGCCAACGCTGAGATTTCTGCAATGTCGTAGTCATCCCCCGCAGGATGTGCAAACATGACAAACCGCTTAGAAACATCCGAGGCCAGGGCTTGTACCGCACTGAGCACTTCCGCAACGGTGTTAGGCGTCAGGTCGGCGATGATCAGTACAGCAGACTGAGGAGCGTTGATTAAGGTCGATGACAACGCGGCAGTCTCGATGAATACGGCGTGTGCAAACTCGCGTGATATCACTTCGCGCCATGAACCCTCCCCCAAAACAAGAATCTGCTGTGGGACTGCACCACGCTTGGGGTCGGCAATGTCATCATCCGACAGTTCAAAAATAATGTCTTCCTGAACGGGAACCAGTAGCACAGGACGATTAGAAGGCGGTCTGATTGAAGCTTGAGCTAATGGGAGTATGTCTTGCGCAATGAACGACTTGGCACTGTAGCCATGCATCTTAACGAGTATGCGACCAGAGGGATCAAGAAGGTCAATATCAAATTTTTCAACATCGCCCGATATAGCAGCGCGTCGCACATGCACCCATATTTTTTCCTGCAGTGAAGCAAACACTTCCAAACGCTCTATCGCAAAGGGCACCCGGGTACTCTTGAGCAACCCTTTATGCTCCATTGCAACGATGGCTTGTGTCGAAGCATCCAGGATGGATGGATGCAGTACAAAAGCCGTGACATCGCCCGCGCTAAGAGGCAGGTTCAGCTCTGCCAACACTTCATCTTTGCTTCCATAGGCATTCTGGATCACACGAAACGCTGATCCATACGCAAGTCCGGACTGCGCTAAAAAACGATAGATATCAGAACCAGCATGCTGGATACTGCAGCGCGATCTGATCGCACGCACATCGACATTGCGTTCAGAAAATTCAAGCCGAGTAGCTTGCAATGATCCCTCAGAATGTATACCGGCTAGACTTTCAATCACAAAGTGCATGCCTGCAGCGGATCGTTGATCAAAGCGGATTGTCAGTTCGACTGGCTCTTGGTTTTGAATAATGGGACGCAACCACGCCATATTCGTGACAACCGTCACGTGCTCTCCGAGCGCAAGTGATCCGGCAGCACGCGCCATTTCGATACTAGCCATACCTGGCAATACTCTCTGGCCACCAATGATGTGGTCAGCCAGATAAAACTCAGTTCCATTTAAACGTGTCGTAAAACGAATCGCTTTGATATCAGAACAATTTTGGTCAACGAGTGGATGCAACTTAACGCTATGAACAGAACTGGATTCAGTCTGACGCTTAATTCTGTACTGAGCGCGTATAAATGGGTGGCCAGGCAGAGAAATTCTATTCGCAGTCCGATCAGTCGGCCAGGATACATTGATTCCTTTCATGAACGATCTGGCTAGTTCGCCAGACGATCCTTCTGGCAGCGACAGTAAGCGCCCTTGAACAAAGTGATTCAATTGTTCACTCAAGTCCACAATTGAAGTGGCCAAAAATATCTGTCGATGCTCCAACGCGTCGCGTCCAATCTGCAACGTAAAGGCGACATCACACAATCTGGGATGTGGACGCGCATTCGGACTGAGTCTGGCGAGCAACTCAGAAGCCATTAATAGCAAGGCGTCTTTTGATCGCGCTGATAACGGAATCAGCCATGGACCAGCTGACGCGTCATTTTGTACACGTTCAGGTGCCTGTTGAATGACCATATGCACATTCGTGCCACTAAAACCAAAAGAACTCAGCGCAGCACGTCTAGGGCTTACAACACTCCAAGCTCGCAAATCACTGTTAATCACAAAGGGTGAGCGCTCAAAATCGAAATGGCGACTTGGTCGATGCGCATGCAATGTCGGAGGGATTTCTTTATGTTTCAACGCCAAAAGAATCTTAATTAACCCTACGATTCCTGCTGCAGCCGAGGCATGCCCTATATTTGATTTAACAGAACCTATTGCACAATACCCGGTGCGGTTTGTGCCTTGTCGAAAGCTCTCTTCGAGGGCTTTCAATTCAACTGGGTCACCTAAGGGTGTGCCAGTCCCGTGTGCCTCAATCATGGTGATTGTTTCAGGCGATATCTCGCCCCGTGCGTAAACGGATAACTCAAGATCACGCTGCGCGTTACCATTTGGCGCAGTAATGCCGTTGGACTTGCCATCCTGATTCATGCCAGAGGCAAGAATCACACCATGAATGACATCACCATCAGCGATCGCATCCGATAGTCGTTTGAGTACCACCGCAGCAACGGCTTCTCCAGGAACCATCCCGTCAGCATCGGCTGAAAATGCCTGGCAACGACCAGTTGCAGAAAGCATCCCCGCACGACTCATCATTAAATACGGACGCTCGCTTAAATATAAATTGACGCCACTGGCGATCATCAAATCCGCATCACCATCTGCTAAGGCCCTCGCTGCGAGGTGAACAGCACAGAGTGAGGAAGAACACGCTGTATCAACAGCCAGTGTGGGGCCTTGCAGGTTAAGCAGGTACGCCAGACGTGCAGGTAACATCGAGATAGAGTTACCGACCATGACCGGTCCGGTTCGTGAAGCAAGTGCGGGACTATTAATCAGCTCAAGATACTCATTGCCCTGTTGGCCAACATAGATTCCACAACGTTTTCCCGAGAGACTCGAAGGCGCTAATGCGGCGTCTTCAAGAGCCTTCCAGCAAACTTCAAGCAACTTTCGTTGCTGAGGATCCATGACCTCTGCTTCGGCAGGCGATAAATTAAAAAACAACGGATCGAAGGCAAAAGGATCCGTTATAAAACCGCCCCATTTACAGTAGGTTTTTCCGTCTTTACCTGCAACAGGATCAAAAAACTCTGAAGCATCCCAACGCTCGGCAGGAACTTGCGTCACACTGTCTTGACCCGAGCGTATATTTTGCCAAAACACATCGATATCAGGAGCCCCGGGAAACTGGCCCGCCATACCAATCACAGCAATCGCATCATCTTCGGATGAATATGCGTCCGCTCGGAATAGACTGTCATCAACATTCTGATCGCTCCTGCCGAGCGCATCCGCGCCGCCAGTCAAACTAAACGTTTCGTCAAGTAATGGCGATACGACTGTAGCAAGAGTAGCCAGTGTTGCTGAACGATAGAGTTCAGTCATCTCAAGACTGATTGCGAAGCGATCATTAATAGCTTGTAAAAAGCGTAACCCTTGCAGTGAACCAAGACCTAAATCAGAAAAAGTCTGATCTCGTTCAATATCCTGGTTTAACAACTCGAGTGACTGACACAATAGCTCTGTCAGCACACGCTCGACCGATCGACTACGCAAGTCAGAGTCATCTCCATCGCTTTGGGATTGATCGACAGCTGCAGGATAGACTGCGGTACGAGAAGCAGATACTTCAAGCGTTGAAACCTGGATGACAGAAGCCTGCGCCGGTAATAATGGCAAGGGTCGCGCATCGAACACCTGCCCGGGCAAATTAATTCGGCGACCCTGGGCATTGAACTTAGCATCTAGTGGCCACTCTGTGCGCTCTCCCCGCATAAAGGAAAGCAGCGCAACCTTGAGCATCTCTGGTACGCCTGTCTCAGACCGCTCAGGCCCCCAGCAAATATCTACTGCACCCTGGGCAAAGCGTTTTAATTTTTCAATCGCCTCTGGCAAGCTGTGTGCAATCAATACAAGACGAGATTTTAAAATATCACGACCGACCTGTAAGGTCGTAGCAACATCTGCAAGCGAGATATCAGCGTGAATTGCGAGATAATCAGCTAGCGCGGATGCTTGTGCACGCAATGAACGTTCGGTTCTTGCAGAAAGTACGATCGCGTGCGCAACCTGACTAGAGTCAGTGAGTTCGTTCACGTTCGAGCATGGCGCCTGATCAAAAACCAGATGGGCACTGGTGCCTCCTAGTCCGTACGCCTGAATACCAGCATAGAGATGATTATTGGCATCTGGCAACCAGTTTTCTACTGAACGAACAACTCTGACACGCGCATTCGAATCAATATTGTCTGGTAACTGGCCTGAGATTGTGCCAGGGACCAGACGATGCCTTAGCATTTGAATGACTTTGATTATTTGTGCGATACCACCTGCCGCTTCGAGAAATCCTATGACGGGTTTCATAGAACCGATACGACAAACCTGGCCAGAAGAATTTTGAAATACAGTCTTAGCGGCCTCAAGCTCGATCAGATCACCCACTCCGCCTGCAGCGTGTGCTTCGATGTACGCAACCGAGCCCGCATCAATGCCTGCATCTCTACACGCGTCTCTCTGTAGACGACAGAGCGCGTCAACAGCTGGCAAAGTGAGATTGCCAGACTGAGCACCCTGGTGATTTACGGCGCTACCTCGCACAAGTGCGAGGATCGGATCTTTATCCTTAATGGCGTCCTGGTAACGCTTCAGAACGATCACCCCAACGCCTTCGCCCATGACCTGACCACTCGGATCTTTGTCAAAGGCTCGACAAACTCCATTCACCGATAAAATTCCAAGATTGGCTAATGCCGCAAGCCGACCAGGTGAGAGAACGAGACTGACCCCTCCCGCGAGCGCAAGATCACATTCCCCGGCTCGCAAAGCCTGAATCGCACGATGTACAGCGACAAGCGAGGACGAACAAGCCGTATCTGTAATTTCACTCGGCCCCGTCAAGCCCAGTGCGTAAGAAACACGATTAGCAACAAGTGAATGTGCAGACCCAGTCGCATCCTCAGGGTCAAGACACCCCCCCGCAAGAGCCCAAGCCGTAACAAAATCAGTGTTGTACATGGCTGCGAAGACACCCGTGCGGCTACCACGCAAGCTACTTGGTGCAATACCTGCGTGCTCTAACGCACGCCATGATTCTGTTAGAAACAGTCGTTGATGCGGATCCATCCCGCGCGCTTCTCGCGGCGAAATACTAAAAAAGAGCGGATCAAATAACTCAATATCATCTATAAAGCCGCAACGTCTGGCTGGAACACCAGCAGGCCATCGCCCCTCGGGCGGATCTCGAAATTGCGACTCTCCCTTAAGCAGTACCTCCCAAAGAGCGTCGACATTTTCAGCACCAGGGAAACGTCCGCTCATGCCAACGACGGCTATCAGATTATCCTCAGGACGCTTATCCATCACAGTGGGAGAATATTGCTGCGTAGACATCGTATTGCGCGCAACATCAAAACCCGGCATGACCCGTTTACTCAATCGTGCCAACCATGGCAAGCTTTCAAGAATCTGTGCGCGTGACGGGCCAAAATCCATGACGCAAGCGATTTCATCTACTCCGGCGTTGTGTGCCCGCTCAACCGCCTCATAGGCATCGTCAACACCACCAAAAATCCCACCCTCCTTGAAGTATCTTTCTGTAGCATAGAGCGCGATATCGCGCATATTTTTGGTCGCCTCAAGCTTTTCATCGCGCATCGCGCTGCGGTGTCCGTCGAATGACTTTTCAATATATGAAGCCAGAGGTTCACGCGCAATGCGTATAACCGTGTCCATCGACTCATGCACAAATGTATGGGTAGCAAGCGTGATCCGTCCGGTCGCGGGGTCATGCCCGGCAGCTTTACGCGCGTCTCGATAAAGTTTGATTTTCGCTGCGAGCTGGTCAAGTGAAATACCCATGAGCATCGTCAGAACATTCAAACCACGCTTACCTGCTTCTACAAAGGAAGCGTCTTCACGTGTAACGGTCAGCCAAGGCTGCAGTTCTGACTGGACAGGTTGCGGACGGGGCTGTAAACGAACCTTTTCTTGCAGTCCATTTAGATATTCAAGCGACTCACCTTTCCAAAGCCGCTTGACCTCATCGATACGATCAAACCATATATCTCGACGATTATTAAAAGTGGTCGGACTCAAAGCAAAGTCATTGGGGTTCCACCCACTAGCAAAGCCAAGGTCAACCCGCCCACCAGACATATTATCTATCATCCCCCATTGCTCGACGACTTCAAGCGGATGATGTAAAGGCAATACAACAGAGCCCGCGCGTATGCGCACACGCGAAGTAAGCTGTGCGAGTACGGAGGCCATCACGGCTGGATTTGGATAGGCACCGCCAAAAGAGTGGAAGTGTCGCTCTGGCAACCATACCGCTTCAAAACCATGCTGATCTGCAAACTGAGCCAGATCTTTAGCGAGCGCATACTGGTCGTTGACCGCCCGATCTGAGGCATCCGCAAAAAAAATCATACTCAGTCGAAGTGGCGATTTAGATATGCTTGTTGAAGGTTGTTGGGGTCGCTTCGTAGCAATCAACGAATCTACCGCTCTGCCCACTGACGGATCAGCTGAAATCAAAGATTTAAGTCGCCGTTCTTTTTCCGCTCGGCTCAGAATACTCTTGTCGCTCATACCCTCGACTCCGACAATTCTTTTGCAAGGACAGCAGACAGCGCTCTGGGTGTGGGATATTGAATCAGCATCGCGGGTAAAACTGCCAGGCCAGCGTGTAATTCGAGTTGCTGTACAACGCGCACAGCTGAAATAGAATCAATCCCCACATTTTGAAATGTCATATCCGGTCCAAATTCATCAGGTTCAAGCTCAAGTACTTGTGAAACCACGAGACAAATTGAGGCAATAGTATTGTCATTGGACGGTTGTGACGGTGCTTGCGTATTCACACTCGCATGATCGTGAGGACTATCTTTACCCTCAAATTTAGCAATGAGCTGATCAAGCTCATCATCCGTTAACGCGCTGAACTCTGGCAGTTGATTTATCTGTTGATTGATCTGTTTAGCGCGTGCTGGCAACTGACAGTATCCGGGCAGCGCCAATGCAAGACGCTTACTCAACACTAAAGCCGGCATCGCGGCACCTGAAATGCCTTGAGCCATGAGACCCGCTAACAGAGAAATACCTGTCACGGTGTCGCTCATGAGCAAACCTTTCACTGACAAGCCCTGATTGACAGACTCACTCTGCAAGCCTGTGAGTCTGGTGTGCATGCCCGTATCTGTCCATCCAACCCATTGCACTGCAAGCCAGAGTGTCTTTGCAGCTTTGGCAGACTGATAGTTCGCCAACGCATCAAGATATGCATTACCCATTGCGTAGTCACTCATTCCAACTCCCATTACAGGAGCTGAGGAAGCCACCGATGAACAGAGGATGACAAAACGAAGAGCTTCTTGATTCATCACTGAAAGCAGGCAGTTCAAACCGGTGATTTTGGGCTCTGCTGAATGTAAAAAATCATCTGATGTCTTTTCAGTAAATAGCGGCCGGTCTCCACGTATTTGACCTGCGGCATGAACAAGCCCGGCAATCGCACCAGAAACTCTAGTAACAGAGGCAACAAACTGACCGATACTTTCAAGATGGGTTAACGATCCACAATATAAAGAAATACGTACACCTCTTGATACTAAAGCCTGGAGAGGCGCAAGCTTTGCCTTCAGCGCAGGAGCTGCAGACGGATCCGCGAGCACCAGAGGCCAGTCTGAGACAGGTGGCAACGCCTCTTTACCCATCAGGGCAAGGTGATCCGCTCCGGCATCGACCAATGACTGGGCAATGGCAAGACCAATGCCACGCGTACCCCCGGTCACCAAATATGCCTGGCCGGATTGAACGTAACTTTTCAAGTCCGGTTGTGCAGGAAGCGAACCCGCCTCCATCGTAGGAACATACCTAGAATTGCCTCGAAGCCTGATTTCAACCTCTGGCGAATCCATACGTGACAACTCCCGCAAGATGGCACTCTTCCATTCATGAACAGCGTAGAGATCAAAATCAACATCTACTGTTCTTGAAAAAAGGCCAGGATTTTCAGCGCCAAGAACTTTAAGCAGTCCAGCCATCACTGAACCCTTCAATGTCAGGCCAAGGACTGGTGAAGCATTCATGTATCGCGTCAAATGCAGAATTCGCAGAGATTGAGGCCGTCTTTTAATCAGTGTCTGGAAAAATCCAATTCGCCCAAGATCGAGTGCATCCACAACACTCGGTTCTTCAGATATATCCGAAAGGTCAACGATCGTGATTGGACTGATCGTCAGCGAAAGCAAATCAATTGCTTTTGCGACACCATCATTCCAGTCTGTAAAACACGGCAATACGGAGTCACTTAAGCCCAAAGCCAGGTGGTCAGCGTTCACACCGGCCAGCACAGAAATACTGGACGCCTGCATAAGTTGTCCTAACGCAGGTTCAGAACCATCAATCTTCCAGACTTTACGCAAGGCTTGCATATCATCGCGCTGTGGCGTCATTACCAAAGGATTGACTGCACGCGTTGATTGAATGTCCTGTGGCGATGAATCCAACCAGGCATCCACCCAGTAGCGCTTGTGCTCAAACGGATAGGTTGGCAGAGAACCTAAACGGAGGGGATGCGGCAAGGTGCGCATTTCAGACCAAGCGATATTTCGGCCTGAAAGAAACAACTCTGCGCATTCACGCAAATTCTGAGGCCCCTCTAGTACAGGGACGTTGCCTGCTATAAAACTGCTCAGACCAACTCTTACCGCCTGAATATCTACAGCAACAAAGGCCAGTCGCTGCCCCAATGCACTACGCCCCACCTGAAGCGTATGCGCAAGCGATGAAAGATCGATCGCCGACGTCGAGCACAAATCAGGGGTTAGCACTTGCCTCGTATTCGCAATTTTCAGTGCAAAATCTTGCGCTAAAGCCTCAATATTGCGATGTATCGCAAAATCATTATGCGTCACGGATACACTTAATTCTGATTGCAGGATGTCTCGTAATGCCTGCTGGCGGTCTGCAACCAAACCAAGTTCGACCCAGTCCTCATGCGTATCAATCGCGGACGCATCTAAAGCCAGCACTTGTGCGCTGATCGCAATTAGGATGCTTTTTATACGAGACGTTTCATGAAGAATATCAATCGATTTCCCTGAAAAATTAGATTTATCTTCAATCCACTTCAGTAAGTCTCGTGCACATTGAAGCAGCGCATTGGGTGTGCGTGCAGACAAAACAATAATTTCAGGCCTTATATTTTCAATCGAGATAACAGGACGATCAGGCGCTTGAGCAATGACGAGGTGTGCGTTGGCCCCTCCCGCACCAAATGAGCTCAAACCTGCAATCCGCACGCCACCCTTTGCATCCCATTGCGCAGCGCTGCACTGAACGCTAAACGGAGTGCCATCAATACCTAGTGCGGTATTGATCTGCTCAGCATGTAAGGTCGGTGCCAGAAGGCCGTGACGCATTTGCAACAAAACCTTGCTCAGCCCCGCAATGCCTGCCGCAGACTCTAGATGACCGATATTAGACTTAACAGAACCTAAGGCACACCAAGGCTCGGCAGCTGTTGCGCCAAAGGCGCCTTTCAATCCAGAGACTTCGATAGGATCGCCAAGCGTAGTACCTGTTCCGTGCGCTTCGACATAACTCACTTGTTGCGGACTGACACCGGCACGAACAAGCACTTCTGATATCAGTTCAGACTGTCGCGTTGCAGAAGGTACCGTATACCCGGCAGTGTGGCCCCCATGACTGATTCCACTCGCAAGTATGACACCCCAGATTGGATCGCCATCTGCTTGTGCTTGAGACAAACGTTTAAGCACAGCAACGCCAACCCCTTCACCGGGCACATATCCATCCCCTCCTTCACCAAAGGCACGACAACGTCCATCGCGAGAAAGCATTCGACCTTGGCTCAAAAACTGGTATTTGGATGGATGTAATGTCAGATTGACACCACCTGCCAAAGCGAGATCACTCGTCCCGTGGCGCAGACTTTCGACTGCAAGATGCAATGCTGTTAATGATGAAGAGCACGCTGTATCAAGACTTAGACTAGGACCTCGCAGATCAAGCAGATAACTGACACGATTCGCGACCGAACCGCTAAACGACATCGGCAAAACACTTGATCCATTTTGCGCAGCCGCCACGCCAAAAAGCTGATATTGACTCCACATGACTCCGGCATAAACGGCAACCCGTTTTCCTGCAACCGCTTCGCGAGAAAGACCAGCATCCTCAAGTGCAGAAAATGAGGTCTCGATAAATAAGCGCTCTTGCGGGTCCATCGCCCGCGCCTCAACCGGAGAAATATGAAAGAACAGCGGATCGAACTGATCGACTCCGTCAATAAAACCACCCCAGCGCGACCAGCTTGTAGCGGCTTTATCACCACTTTGATCAAAGTACGCCGAGTGATCCCAGCGTGAACCGGGCACTTCGGATACGCTATCAACGCCAGCAATCAAGTTTTGCCAGAACTGTTCAAGATCATTTGCCTCAGGGTACCGGCCTGCAAGCCCAATCACGGCAATTGGTTCATCCTCGCCGCCCGTGTGCACCGAGTGCGGTACCTTAAAGTCTAAAATGCCGTCATTTGTTGTCGGGGACGACTCTTTCGGGCCTCTGTCAGAGGTCGCGCGTACAGACTCAGCTCTTAAAACCTTCATCCCTTCAAACAGCCGATGCATATCACCATGCATGACAAGTACATGGGGATGGGTCGGCAAGGCACCCAGAATGGTTGACATCGCTTGTAAGCCAGTACTGCTCGGCATAGGCGTAAGTCCCCAGCGATTCTTCAGGGAGAGAATGACGCTCTCAGGGACCTGCATCCCCCCCTCGGCCCAGAGCGGCCAAGCCACCGAGAGTGTTCGCCCAGGACCCGTGCGGTCACGCGCAAAACCATCAAGCAATCCATTTGCATAGGAATAGGCGGTCTGTCCGACATTACCGAAGCTGCCACTTAAAGACGAAAATAATACAAATGCATCCAGTGGGTCATTACGGGTCAGTGCATCAAGGTTACCCGCGCCTGTCATTTTAGGTGCGAGTACAGCCTGCACAGACTCAGCATCAATTCCTGCGAGTACCAGTCCATCACGCAGTACCCCTGCCGCATGGATCACACCTGTGAAAGGGCCCATTCGCTCACGTAATACATCAAGCCCTTGCGCAAGTGCACCGTAGTCACAGACGTCGCACACGACCCAGTCAATCCCCTGCTCTTTGAGCTGATCAGCGACGAGCGCGCTCGGCTCGCGACGGCCAACCACGCCAACTTTCACACCATCAGCGGCCAACGCACGCGCAAAAATAAGACCAAGACCGCCCAACCCTCCACTAATTACCCAACTGCCGCTTGCGCGCCAGGATGATTGGGGCGCATCAATTTGTTTGAATACACGATTTGTACGCTCGCCATTTAAATAACGCAAGGTAGTCAAACCGAGTCGGGCGTGGGTGATTTCATTCAAAATTTCTGCGTTATTCGCCCCGGTCAGACTCACTAGACGCAGCCTAGGTCGCTCTTGTGCGACGCTAGCGAGTAACCCACTGACTGCACATTGTTCTGCGTGGGCGCGAACGCCCTGAGGATGCACAACGACAAGCACTGCCTCACCAGGAATGCGTGCGCACAAATCTATCAGACGCAAAGCATCTGCGGCACCACGCCAACCAAACAAAAATAGACTTGCCTGACTAATATCTTCTGCGAGTGTTCCTGTCCATGCCTGCGCAATGCTTTGCAAATCACTGATTCGATTCACCTCTACAAACAATGCGCCCGTTTGAATGGTGGAGCTATCTATAGTCTGTGGTTCGAAGACAGGGACCACGAGTAATGTATCAGCGCAATATGTTTGAACAGGATCCTGCGCAGATGTTGACGATTCATGAATAACGATCTCACGCGCGTTGCATTCCCGATCCAGTAAGACATGAACACCTTGTGCATGCTCAAGAATCAGATATGCCGCCAATCGAGAAATTGTGCCTTGTTCAAAAAGCAATGTGGGATAAAGCTCTGAGCCAAGGCCACGCTCAAGCACCCGCACGAACTCAAGCAACTGACGACTATCGAGTCCAAGATCGTAAAAGCCGGCCTCGATATCATCCTGTCCGATAGCTTGGTTCAATATAGAACCGATTTGAATGCATAGCCAATCAAGCAAGTCACGTTCGACGTCACCTGTCAGAGGCGCCGATATGGCCGATACTGCTGCGGCGTCTACTACCCGGGCTGGCATGGCAAGCGTGACGTCAGGCAAGATACGCGCTGTCATGCTCGGTACGCGCACAGAGACAGCATCGGGGCGAGCGGCCAAGGGCGTGCGCACACGTTTTGCTGCGAGCCGCTGCATACGTGCAACAGGATTGCCCTCTGCATCATAAAGAGAGATGTCTGCATGATAGACATCATCAGGCATATTCCCTCCCAAGCCAGTGCGTCGAACTAGCACCCAACCTTCTGTTCCTATCTGACCACGTGCTTCGAAGCTGCCTATGCTGATCGGTATAAATGGACGTACGTTACTTTGAACGTTGTTGCGCTCAAAAAGAAATGGAATCAGACAGCAGGCATCCAGCATGGAAGGATGCAAGATAAATTGAGACGCCGCCTCTACTGCTTCACCAAAGAACGACATCTCGGCGAGCATAAAATCATGACCTTCCCAAACGGTTCCTCGCGGTTTCATAAAATCGCCATGCACAATGCCAACTTTTCGGGCTAATGCATAAGCGTCTTCAAGATCAAAGGATGTCAAGGCAGCATGTTTGAGCTGCGTCACATCAATCATTGAGCCAAGGTCGGTCTCTTGCCATAAAGCCACAGCGGCAAGATGTGGCTCAAGAGTCAATCGCCCGTGACCCACACTACTTACATCGATCGTCAACGCATCATCATCGCGCAATGCGCACGCTATACGAATGGTTCTATCAACTAACGCATTAGCAGGCCCACGGAACACAATATTACGCAACACAAAACCGTTACTCCTCGCAGGAACAACAGCGTGAAGGACCCGGCGCAACAAATCAAAATACATGGTGCCAGGAGCGATCCCAACGCCCTCTATGACGTGATCACGCAATACGGGATGATCATGGCGCAATACGGTTGTAAATAGCCGTCCATGCTCCGTTGGTTCTTCCAGTAATTCAAAACCACAAAGTTTCGAATCTACCGAACCGGTCATAGAAAAGTGACGCGTAATAGGAACTTGTTTTTCTAGCCAGAACTCACGTCGATTAAATACCTGTGCGGGCAGTGCTTGTCTGGTGGGTTGATAGTTCGCAGGAATCCCTTCATTAGAGACCACCGCGTGCACATTGGTCCCGCCAAAGCCGAACGCTGAGACTCCCGCACGGCACACGCCATCGACCCCACTCCAGCTCTGC
>Ga0209296_1000408_pt1 | contig 36999 bp, 51 predicted proteins | sample S_130206_EF_Meta_FD_187319 | JGI IMG/M metagenome (GOLD analysis project Ga0209296, IMG submission 187319) | Freshwater microbial communities from Lake Simoncouche, Canada to study carbon cycling - S_130206_EF_MetaG (SPAdes) (version 2) | ecosystem: Environmental > Aquatic > Freshwater > Lake ... | reverse complement strand
TTCAAGGATAAACCAAATGCTATTCACTATGAAAATATGAGTGAAGCGCTGGCCCAAAGTTTGGGTAATAAAGGAACTGGATATATCACTTCAATGGTGTTTGGCAACGGTGCCACCGCAGTTGACAGTACTGGGGTGATCACATACTTGCCACCAAATACATTTGGTCAAAACGCTGCCCTTTACAATCAAACCTACAGTAAGATTGTGGACAACACCAGCGCATTAAACATAGATCCTTCCCGAAATTACATTGAAATTAGACACACTCCTGGTCTAATTTATACGGATATTTTTGTTAGTTGCTTATTAGATTATGCAGAACCCAGCGGCCAGCAGGCCTTTGACAACAGTTCTACTATGCAAGGTGAGTTTGTTTTTGACGAATTAGGCCTAATCAGCGAAAGCGGCAAACTGCTTACTCATGTGATTTTTAGTCCGGTACAGAAATCACTGAACCGATTAATACAAATTGACTACACTGTTAGAATTCAAACATTGACTAATTTGAGTAGCAATCTGTAAAAGTAACTAGATATAAATATAATAAATGGATGCATAAACAATGGCATATACGATTAACTTAACAAACGGAACAGTACTAACTACCATCGCAGACGGTACAGTTAACGACAGTTCTACCAGCTTGACCTTAATTGGTAAGAACTATTCTGGTTACGGAACATATTTGAACGATAACTTGGTTCATATTCTGGAAAATGCCAGCAATGATACTGCACCCACTACTCCACTGACCGGCCAGTTGTGGTGGGATACTGCTGGTAATCTAAAAGTATATACCGGCAGTGCATTCAAGCCATTGGCTGCAATAACCGCAAGCACTTCGCAACCATCTGGACCAGTTACTGGTAACCAGTGGTGGGACACAACTAATCAGCAGTTTAATGTTTACAACGGTTCTGGTTGGACATTGATTGGTCCTGCGTTTACCAGCAACACTGGTACATCAGGCACGATTGTTGGTACTATTTTAGATAATGCCAGCACCAGTCATGTGGCAGTTAATGTTTATGTATCCAATACCCTGATTTCAATTATCAGCAAAGATTCCACATATACTCCTGCTACTGCTATTACTGGTTTTTCTACCATTAAAGCTGGATTCAACTTGATAAGTACCAGTGCTGTATCTGGTGTGGCTTATTGGGGCACTGCCAGTGATGCCAGCAGTTTAGGTAATGTGGCTGCTGCCAACTATGCCAGAACTGACACAGCTGAGACATTTGACTCTACTGTTACTATTAACAACAACAGCGGGCTGACTATCGGTACTGGCAATAACTTTACAGCCGGCATCAGTGGCAACATTGTGCAGCTTACCAACACCGTAAACAATGCAGATATTTCTATTAGAGCAAATATTGGTGGCACATTGGCCAATGCGATTACTATCTCTGGCGCCAGCGGTGCAGTCAGTGTACCCAATGTACTGGCTACCAGCGGCAATTTAAGTTCAGGTGGCTACCTATTGGCCACACAAGGTGAAAATGCAACTAGTAATGTAACTGGCGCAGTTCGAGTAACAGGCGGCATTGGCATGACTGGTAGCTTGTTCAGCACTGGTGCAATCACTGCAACTGGGAACTTGATCGCAGGCAATGTCAGTAGCGGAATTGGCGTGTACAGTGGCAATATATCGGCAGCTAATTTCACCACCGCGGGTAATATTAATGCAGCCTACTTGGTGGGAACAGCAATTCAAAGCTTCTACGCTGACTTGGCAGAACGATTTGCTAGCGACGAGACTTACGCTCCGGGTACCGTGGTTGAACTCGGCGGTACCGAAGAAATTACAATCGCAACTCAAGAACTCAGTGAATCTATCATCGGAGTTATAAGTACAAGACCAGCTCACTTGATGAATGCAGGAGCCGGCACTGACCAAACACACCCTGCAGTGGCAGTTAATGGCCGAGTACCAGTTCGAGTAATTGGTACTGTGCGCAAAGGTGACAGACTGGTCAGCGCTGGACTCGGCGTAGCAAGAGTTGGAACCAAAGAAGAAATTACAGCATTCAATGTGCTGGGCCGTTCGTTAGAAGATAAGTTAGATGCTGGACCTGGTTCAATATTAGCTATCGTCAAATTGAACAGTTAAACAGAGGATCGATAATGACATATACAGCAGGCCAACTAGTCCAAGCAGCAGATTACAATGGATTTGTGGGCGGCAACGCGGCCAATGTCAGCGGACAATTGAATACTATACTGGGACTGGGCTACGGAAATGCAGGTTACGGTCAAGTTGCAGTTGGAAATGTCACCGCAGTAGCCAATCTGATAACTGCAACCCAATGGACCACACTGGTCAACGGAGTTAACAGAGTAAGAAAACATCAAGGTGGTGCAGGATTTACCAATATTGGAACTTACACCGTTGGTACATTGGTAACTGCCAATAATAATGTGTCCGGAAATTTAACCACAGCCTACACTGGGAGATTGAACTATCAAGCAGAAGGCACTACCACAACTGGTTCCACTGTCAGTCCAAATTTTACAGCGCCCAACGATACCAACTCTGCAACATTTCAATTTAGTAGAGTAGCAACATTTGCCAGCGCAGACCAAGCCCGTTATTTCTTTAATGCAGGTGGCCAATTAAATTTTGTAATTATCGGCGTAACCAACAGCGGCGGCACTACTCGCGGTGCTAGTTTGGCCACACTGGCCGCGACTAATTTCAGCAGCATGAGAGTTCGAGCTGGTAATAACAGTGGTCGTAGTGGTGCCGGCGGCACAGTTAGCAGCAGTGACACAGCTCTGGGCTATTATAAATCAACAACTGCCAATGCAACTGCGGTGGCAATTACCAGTACGACTAGTTCGTATACCAGCGATACTTGTACAGTATTTGTAAAAACAAATGGCGTGCAAGGATCCAACGGGGATGCTGGTACTACTATGACCATAAGCATGCAACTGGTTAGCGCAGCCCAAAGTCCAGCATTTGATGACAGCATTAATATCACAGTAAACCACAGGGTAGATGTAATCTATCCAAGCACTACCTTCCTGGCTAATACCTGGGGCAGTGTGACCATATCTTAAGGATTTTAAAATGACATATGCATCCGGCGGCACAATAGAAGCAAGTGACTACAACGGGTTTGCCGGAGGTACTGCCGCCAATGTCAGCGGCCAACTGAATACAGTATTGAGCACAGGCCGCGGCAACGCAGGTTATGGACAAACTGCGGTATCCAATGTCACAGCAGTCACCAATGATGTTACTGCAACACAATGGACCACATTGATAAATGGTGTTGACAAAGTAAGAAAACATCAGAGTGGCGTGGGTTATACAAATTTAACCGCTTACACATCGGGCCAAACAATTAATGTTACAAATAATATTACTGCTAATTTAACAACTGCATTTACTAGTAGACTGACTGCCACAGCGCAAGGCGCAACCGTCACCGGCGCAACCAACAGTCCAATATTTACATTGCCCAATCAGTTACCTGGTGCTACATTCCAATTTAGTAGAACTGCTACTTTTGCCAGCGCAGACCAAGCCCGTTATTTCTTCAATGCTGGTGGCCAATTAAACTTTGTAATCATCAGTGTTGCTAATAATGACGGTACTACCAGGAGTGCCAGTCTAGCCACACTGGCTGCAACTAATTTTGTCAGTAAAAAATTAGGTGCACAGGATTGTGTTGCCTTAACCGGTACTGGCGGCACTGTGAATACCGACGGTACGACAAATACGGGCTACTACACTCTTACTACCAGTAATGTTGCCAAAACAACAATCACCAGCACAACAGCGACCTACACCACGGACACATTTACTCTATACGGCAAGTCCAACGGGGTGCAAGGCAGCAATGCTGATGCTGGTTCGGTAGTAACTTTGGGTGTAGATTTGGTATCCGGCACACAAACTGGCGGATTCAACGACAGCATCAACATCACTGTAAATCACAGGGTTGATGTCATTTATCCAAGCAGTACCTTCCTAGCCAATACCTGGGGCGCAGTTACCATAGCCTAATAGGTCAACTCTGTGTTGACATTAGTTTGGCGATCTGTTATACTGTGTCTACATTCTTGAACTATACCTATGGAAAATCAAATCGAATCTCTCGTCGAGCGAGTAAAACAAGCCACTGATTATCAATCTAACAAGCGTCAGTTACGCGAGCGAATCCAAACAGATTTGCATTTTCCCTACCGCAACGGCTTATTCAAAGTAACTCCTTCGCTGTTGGCATTTGTGGCAACTTGGCCAATTGATGAGCTGTATCTAGAGGATGTTTACGAAAATCCAATCGAAATTGACAAGCAGATATTCTTGGTCACTGCACAACAACACTATCAAAGTGTAATGAACACTTGGCATCAACAGCATGAAGAACTCAAACGCATCAGAAAAATCTAAAGGTGTAGTTGTTTTTGCATTCAACACCAGTCATGTTGATTATGTTGCTCTGGCAGATGAAACCAGCAAACTGACCAGTCATAATCTTAAATTGCCCATAACACTCATAACCGATCACGACAGCACACCCAAGTTTGTGTATGACAAAATCGTACGGGTTGACAGTCAATCAGGCAATACTAGGTCAGACCGCGGCGTGGACAAAGAATGGCGAAACTTTGGTCGTTATATGGCCTACGAACTGAGCCCCTATGACACCACTATACTGTTGGACAGTGACTATTTGGTATTGGATCAAAGTTTATTAACTCTGCTGAAACAAGATTTTGATTATAGACTCATGCACCATAGTCATAATTACAAAGAAACACTTTATCAAAAAATGGGAGAAGTGGCGCTTCCTTTCGTATGGGCCACAGTGGTATTATTTAGAAAGAGTGAGCTGTCTGCGCAATACTTCAATTTAATTGGCAGAGTGCAGCGCAACTATAACTACTATAAAACATTGTTTAATGGTAATGGCACATATAGAAACGATTATGCGTTTGCCATGGCCAATATCATACTCAACGGATACAGTTTGGAGCAGCACAAGAGCGTTCCCTGGAGTATGTTAACAGTCGAGCAACCAATTGAAAATATAGATATTAAAAACAATTTTCTAGTAATCCGTCATCATGACAGGGCAGAAGTTGTGGCTCGACAAAATGTACATGTGATGGATAAAGATTATCTCACCAGTGATAAATTTAAAGAATTTGTAAACAATGTACTTTGACACCGAGGACATAGGGTTTGTGACCTTTGCACAGAACAGCAAGGATGTTGACTACCTACGACTGGCATATCTACAAGCAATGAATGTAAAAGCCACTCAACACAATGCCAAATACGCTGTAATTGTTGACACAGAAACAGTTGAACAAGTAACCGATCAACATCGACGAGTATTTGACCATGTAATTGTTATTCAAAAACAATACAACAAACCCGACAGCGAATGTAAATTGGCCAACGAATGCCAAATCTATTGGCTCAGTCCTTTTAAAGAAACTATCAAAATAGAAAGTGACTTGCTGTTTACTGGTAGCATAGCTCATTGGATGCCTGCTTTGAGACTGAAAAATGTAGTCTTGAGTACAGGATGCAGAACTTACACAGATCAATTGAGCGATAACAGACGCTATCGGAAGTTCTTTGATGAAAATAATTTACCCGATGTTTACAACGGTCTGATGTATTTTAGAAAAAGCGAAAATGCTTTCGAGTTTTTTACTTTGGCCCAGGAAATTCTAATGGGGTGGGACAACATTAAAGAACAAGCTGTGAAAAATTGCAGAGAAGATACACCTAGTACAGATGTACTGTATGGAATTACCGCACAGTTATTTGGTAGGGAACACTGCACACTGCCCACATTAGATTTTATCAATTTTGTGCATATGAAAAGTCAGATACAAGGTTGGGTCAGTGATCGTCCATGGTACGAAGTGGTAATGAGCGAACGAGACGGCGACCTAATCAGAATCAATAATTTAAACCAATACGGCCCTGTGCATTATTATGACAAAGCATATGCAACCGACAGTCTAATAGAATACTATGAGCAACGAATCGGAATTAATTAAAGCATTACAGGCCATGGTGCTTACTGAAGACCCGCCTATAGAATATCGTCTGCACTACGACAGTCAAGGCAATGTTGTAATGTGTAGTATGCAGCAGCACCCCGAATCTGATTCATACTTGGTGGTGACCAAAGCGCAGTATGATATGTATCATAGATATTGTGTGGTAAAAGGCAAGTTAACACTGATAGAACACGATGCAGGACTTCGAGTTGCTTTGGTGCCCAGAGATCGAGGATTTGCAGTGGTAAAAAATCACGCAGCACTGTTATTAGACGCTGAAGAAACATTTAAAAATACAGAATATTATGACTACAGAAATAGTTGACATTGCAGATCTAGACTGCATTTTCTTGACCTATGATGAACCCAAAAAAGAAGAATTTTGGATCAAACTTCAAAACATGGTTCCTTGGGCCAAGCGAGTGGACGGAGTCAAAGGCAGTGACGCAGCACACAAAGCAGCAGCTCGAATGAGTGATACTGATAGGTTCGTTCTCATTGACGGAGATAACATTCCTGACCCTGCATTCTTTAATCTACAATTATTGTTAAACGACGGTAATCGACATAATGTTTTTAGATGGAAAGCCCGTAATCACATTAATGGCTTAATGTATGGTAATGGCGGCGTCAGTTGTTGGACCAAAGACTTTGTCAACAATATGAAGACTCATGAAAATACTGATGGCAGAGATGAAACAATTGTGGAGTTTTGCTTTGACCCTAGGTATATCGCCATGCATGATTGCTACAGCACCACTTATCCCAATGGTACTCCTTTTCAAGCATGGCGTGCAGGTTTTCGTGAAGGCGTCAAGATGTGTTTGGATCGAGGCAAAAAACCCAGCCTGCAGGAGTTTGAACAAAAAGTACACGCTCGAAATTACGATCATTTGTGTATTTGGCAAAGCGTGGGCATGGATGTGGAGAATGGTTGGTGGGCCATCTACGGAGCTCGCCTGGGCACATACTTTACCATGTTACGGGACTGGGATTATCGACAAGTACAAGACTTTGATCATCTTGCCATGTTATGGAACAGCTTTGGCAAAGATCAAGAACCAGCATGTCAGCATGTGGGAGAAACGCTGCGCACACGATTAGGCTTGCCCATTGTTGACCTGACTGAACAACAGAGTAAATTTTTCAAATATCATTACAGCAAAATGGAAAAGAATCTGGGAACCACCGTGACTGAAATGGAAGTTATTAGAAAAACGGAAGGCTGGTAATGATAATCTGTTTTTATCCAGGCGGCGGCGGGAACCGTTATTATAATAGTATTAACAACAAAGAATACGAAACCACAGGTCGGTCATATGACTTGTCGGATCGAATATTCGGCGATCATCTAAAATTTCGATATCTCAATGATTCTAGTAGATACGAGTACGGCGATGATACCACAATATTAACGCATTGTTTAAATTTTGAAAAAATAAAATATCATTTTCCCAAAAAAACTAAATTTGTAGTATTGGACACAGAGTTTAAAAGTAGTATCAGAAGACAGTGGTGCTTAGATGGAAAAATTCTTTACAAAAAAGAAGAGAAAAAATATTCTAAATTGGATGTGTACAACAATATTAAAGAAAAAAGTTGGCCTGATGTCGCCAATGAAAATGAATTAAAAAATTTACCTAATTACCTATTAGAGGCATTGGATAATGGTATTATCAGTAACAACTATTATTCTGGCCCATCATTTGACAATATAAATTCAGCATTTTCGTCTATTTGTTATCATAGAAATTATTATAATACCTATCCGCCAACTATGTTATCTTCGCCGGGAATAGATATAATTGACTGTAGAAATAACGGGACCTCTACGGAATTTAGTAAAGTAATTATAAACGAGTTGGATCGTTACGCCAGCGAAATATTTGATTTTGCATGGGACGCATTTGACAGTTTGGGAGAAAGTGCCCCGGTATTATCAATGTGGGGAGATTTACTAAAATTAAAATTCCAGCAAAGCGATTTAAAAAATGACTAACAAAAGTAACTTCATGAGTTCAGCTGAAGAAGCAAAAGCCAAATTGGGTCATGGTCTTTGTTTGGCCAAATGGAAACAAGTTAGTCTGCACTTGCCAACAGGTTTGAATAACAGTTGCTATCATCCTCCATTACATCAAATTGACGCAGCTGAACTTGAAAATAATCCCGGAGCACTGCACAATACTGCACACAAAAAAGAACAGCGTAAAATTATGTTGCGTGACGAACGGCCCAGTGAATGCAGCTATTGCTGGACTCAAGAAGACATGGGTAATTTAAGTGACCGTCACTATCGTTCGGGAGAACCATGGGCTGCTGTGGATTTTGAAAAGATTCGTAATTCAACTGGCTTGGAAGACGATGTCATTCCTTCGTATGTTGAAGTTAACTTTAATAATGCTTGTAATCTTCGTTGCAGCTATTGTAGTCCACAGTTTAGTAGTTCGTGGGCTGACGAAGTTGCTCGTCTTGGTCCATATCCTACCAGCAAGCCACACAATGATCCTACCCATTTTACTGGCGACCGAAGAGTCATTCCAGCCAGAGAATACAATCCCTATGTAGAGGCGTTTTGGCAGTGGTGGCCTACTCTGTATCCCGAGTTAGAACATTTTAGAATGACCGGCGGCGAGCCATTGATGGATAAAAATACCTACAGAGTATTTGACTATGTGTTGGCCAACCCCAGTCCCAAACTGCACTTGAATGTAACATCAAACTTCAGTGTAGAGCCTGCGCTATTTGAGAAGTATTTAGATTATGTAAAAAAACTTTGCGACAACCAAGATAAAAAGATAGAACATTTCATGCAGTATGTCAGTGTTGACGCCACATTCTTCAAAGCTGAGTATATCAGGGATGGCTTAAACTTTGAACGCTTATGGGAAAATGTTAATCGATTCTTAAACGAAGTACCGAATCGCAGTAGTTTAACATTTATCATTACCATGAACAATTTGAATGTCACGGGGTTACATGATTTAATCAATTGTATTCATGGACTCAGACAAATCTATAGTAAGACTTATCAACGAGTTTGGTTTGACACTCCAATACTTCGTAGTCCAAGTTGGCAAAGCATACAGTTACTACCTGCAAGTTACGCGGATTCGTTGGAAGAAGTTTGGAGTTTTATGTTGAAACAGATTGATTCAAATAAAGATAATCCTTTACACGGATTTAAAGACTATGAGTTACAACGACTACAGCGTGTGATTGATTTTATGGGTGAAGGTTGCAATCTGGACCCAGAGTATGTTAAAATACAGAAAGCTGATTTTTATCGTTTCTTTAATGAACATGACAAACGCAGGGGAACCGGATTCTTAAGGACCTTTCCTGAAATGGCAGAATTTTGGAACGAATGTAAGCACTATGCAAAAAATATCTGATACATTTTGTCCCAGTAAGTGGGACGAATTAACTTTAAATTTAAATTATAATTATGCATATGGTTGTTGTAAAGCAACTCCGTTGACATATCAACATAATCACGAAGAAATACTAAATCCTCAGAAGAAAAATTTATTGTCGGGCATTAAAGATTCTAGTTGCAATTACTGTTGGGATGTTGAAGTTGACGGTGGAGTTAGTAGACGAACTCGACAATTAAAAAAATTTAATCTTGCGGATTATGATCAATATGTAAATAATACAGTTTCATTGAAACTGTTGGAAATTAATATAGGCAATAGTTGTAATTTACAATGTGTGTATTGCAACCCTACCTTTAGTAGTCTATGGGAGGCCGACATTAAAATTAAAAGTTATCCCATTTTTACAGACAAGTATATATACGAAATTAAACAAAAGAACAAAAAAATAACAGAAAAAAATCTTGATTGTTTAACAAATATATCACATTCTATGCTGACTATTATAGGAGGCGAACCTTTAATAAACAATAAATTTTTTGAAATACTGGAATTAACTAACACTAAGAATTTATCATTTTCTACAAACTTAATGGTGGATCGATCTACATTGGATCGACTGCTATCGTACCAACATAAATTTCAAAAAATTAATATTTCCTGTAGCTTGGATACTACAAAAGATCTGTCAGAGTTTGTAAGATACGGAATAAATTATGATAAATTTATTGATAACTTGATTTATCTATTAGAAAATATTAATAGTCGTAATACGATATCGCTAGCTTCGTTAATAACAAATACCACTATTCTAAAATTAAAAGAATTTCAAACAGTGCCATTGGTACTACTTACAAAGTTTTTTAAAACATTCAAATGGGAATTACACTATTGTAAAACTCCGAGAATACATAGTTTAGAGGCACTACCTGATCATCTCAGACCTGAGTTAATATCAATAATAGAGGAATTACAACAATACCCTAATATAATAGGGGTGCAACCTATTATATCTGCACTGAATTTAATTAAATTTGATGTCGGTATTTTTAAACAATTTAAGTATTTTATTGAAGAGTTTGAAAATAGAAAAAACATAAAACTGCCACAAGACATTAAAGATATTTTATATGCCCAGACAAAATAACGAATCAGATTTAGCTTACAAGCACAGAGTAATTGACATTAAGTCAGCGAGCTTCTGTGGTGCTAAGTGGTACAATGCCACCATCTGGTTGGGCAGTGGCCAAACTACCAGCTGCCATCATCCTCCTGCACATGCAATTGATGTCAAAGCAATCAAACTCAACCCCAGTGCCATTCATAACACCGCACAAAAGAAAGACGATCGAGCAAAGATGCAGCAAGGTGCGCGACCCGCGGGTTGCGAGTATTGTTGGAAAATAGAAGACATGGGTCGCGATGCAATCAGCGACCGTGTGTATAAAACAATTATTCATGATGACAAGGATTTAGAAGATGCATATCAAAACTCCCCGGAACAAGATGTCAATTTACGAACGCTTGAAATTGCTTTCGACCGCACTTGTCAATTTGCTTGTTCTTATTGTAATCCTGCTTTTAGTTCCACTTGGGTTAAGGACATCCGAGTCAACGGTGCCTACAACGGGTTGGTTAGCGATGGTAGGAACCATTTTACTCACACTCATGATAGTGCTCAACTTTATAAATTCGGTGAGGCTAATCCGTATGTGGAAGCATTCCACAAATGGTGGGAGTCAGACCTCCACCGAACTCTGACAGAGTTGCGCATTACTGGCGGTGAGCCATTGATGTCCGCTGAGACATGGAAATTGATCGAGTGGTTTAAAACTAATAAAGGTAAGAGCAAGACTCGATTGGCCATTAATAGTAATCTTGGATTTCAAGTTGATATTCAACGATTAATTGAAAGTGTAGACGGACTTGAAATTGACTTGTACACCAGTAATGAAAGCGACGACAGACAAGCAGAATACATTCGAGACGGACTCGACTACAATTTGTGGCTGGAGAATGTAATGACGCTGGCCCGCAGTGGCAAGTTCCGCGGCCTGCATGTTATGTGTACAATTAACGCATTGTGTCTCGACTCGTTGCCACAGTTTTTAGACACAATGATTGACTTGAAGAAAGAGTATGGTCGCGACTATCCTAACTTTTCGCTAAATATTTTGCGCTTTCCAAGTTTTCAAAGTCCATTGGTGTTGCCCGACGACATCCGAACGCAATATAAAAATAGATTAATTGGTTGGATGATGCATCATCAGGATAGCGAGTTCCTTCACCAACATGAACGCAATCAAATGCAACGGCTGATTGATTACTTGGATGTGGTTAAAACCCCGCATTTAGGCGCAGCAGAACAATCGGTCCTGCAGCAAGACTTTAAAAAGTTCTTTACACAATATGATCAACGCAGAGGTAAAAATTTGGTCGAGACTTTTCCTGCACTAGCAGACTGGTATAACACACTATGACTGTAAAAAGTTTTTATGATAAAGGCTACGACTATAATGGCCGCGCTCCTTATTTTATCGAACGCAGCGAGCTAACTGAAGAAGAATATCGCAAATTGACACACAGCGAGACTTTTTGCATGCTGCCATGGATGCACATGCATGCCTTTCCCGATGGCCGAGTTTATCCTTGTTGTTTGGCGGAGTACTTTCATCCAGTGGGAGACTTGCGTAAAAATACAATGCGTGAAGTCTGGAATCAATCCAAGTATAAGGCCATGCGAGTCAACATGCTGACTGACCGGCCGTGCGTAGAATGTACCAAATGTTATGAACAAGAACGGCACGGAGCATTTAGTATGCGCAATGATGCCAATCGTAATTATGGGCATATGATTAAAGAAGTAAACCAAACTCAAGCGGACGGCACCCACGATGAATTTAAAATCCGTTATTGGGATGTTCGTTTTAGTAATCTTTGTAACTTTCGTTGCCGCAGTTGCGGTCCTATTTTTAGCAGCAATTGGTACAGCGATCATGTTAAGTTATACAATCGCAAACCTGATGTACTCGGCCGTGACATGGAGCGTGTGGAGTATGCGGCCGGCGACGAAGATTCAATGGAAAGGCAAATGGTAGAGCATGTGCCTTATCTCGAGCAGGTCTACTTTGCTGGCGGCGAGCCATTGATCATGAAAGAGCACTACACTCTACTGGAAAAGTTAATTGAAGCAGGCAAAACAGATATTCGACTGCAATATAATACAAACTTCAGCGAACTGGCTTTTAAAGACAAGCATGTGTTTGAATACTGGCGACACTTTAAGAATGTCAGTGTTGGTGCAAGTCTAGATGGTATGGACGCACAAGCAGAACTAATACGCAAAGGTGCTGATTGGCGGCAAACAGTCAACAATCGTGAACGCATGATGAGAGAAGTTCCGCATGTGGATTTCTATGTCAGCAGCACTGTCAGCAGTATGAATGTTCTACATGTATTGAAATTTCACAAAGAGTGGACCAGATTGGGATTGATCAAAGCCAAAGATTGGAACATTAATCTGTGCCAAAGTCCGGACTGGTATCGTCCCGATATCTTTCCAACTTGGTTTAAAGAACAAGAAATCTATCCTGCATATGAGGAACACATTGCATGGCTTGATCCGCAAGACAGCCTTAGACGGGCAACCACTGGTTATCAAAGTTTGATTAGCCTAATGAAAGCCACGGACGCCAGCGCACATTGGCCCCGCTTTGTAGAAGAATGTGCCAAGTTGGATGGTGTGCGTGGCGAAGACTTTTGGGCAACTTTTCCTGAATTTGATAAACTAAAATGACATTGCCTAAAACAATTTGTATGCTACCTTGGATCAGTATTGAAGCCAGTCCCATGGGTACTGCCCGTCCTTGCTGCCTTGCTCGAGAAGAAATCGTAGACGACCACGGCCGCAAATACGATTTAAAAACATCGACATTGCAAGATGCATATAAAAGCCAATACATGCAAGACTTGCGCAAACAGTTTCGTCGAGGTGAAAAGCCCGAAACTTGTAAGCTATGTTGGGACGAAGAAGCCGCAGGCCGTGACAGCAAACGCATTCATAGCCAAGTACGATTAAAAGAATTATACCAAGAAGTAGAATGGGAAAACGATACACCTGATCAATTATCGTTCATTGATCTGAAGTTAGGTAATATTTGCAATCTTAAATGTCGCATATGTGGTTCGTGGAGCAGCAGCAAGTGGGCAATCGAAGAAATGGAATATCTGCCCAAGGGTGCGAACAAGAAAGAACATATTGCTTATACTTGGTTAAAACAAGGTAAGTGGCCCGAGGAAAGTCCAGACTTTTGGGAAAATTTAAAATCTCTATTACCGCAAATCAAATACTTTGAGTTCACTGGTGGCGAACCTTGGCTCATTGAAGAACACTGGGAATTGTTAAAGTACGCAGCTAACATGGGTTATAGTCGTAATATTGATATTCATTATAACACTAATGCTACTCAGCCATTGGGAGAACGAACGACGGTGTGGCAACAATTTGGTCGAGTAGACATTGCATTTAGCGTAGACAATGTCAATGAAAGATTCGAATACGAGAGATACGGTGCCGACTGGAATAAAGCCAACGAAATTATCGACACGGCTCATTTTACCAAAGTTACAGATTGTCCAAACATTACCACACAACTTTGTTTCACTATTAATATACAGAATGTCTATTACATAGACGAATTATTATATTGGGCAGAAACTAAAAAATTTGGTAGCATTTACTTTAACATGCTACATAGTCCCGATCATATGAGTATTCAACAAATGACCCCTGCAGCAAAAGAACTAGTACTCAACAAATTAAAAACAACCTTTTGGAAATCAAGTAAGTATCAACAAGAGATCAACAATATAATTAAGTTTATTGAAAACGGTACAGGCAGTGATGGCAGTGAATTTTTACGCAAGATGCAACAGACTGATGCTTACCGCAAACAAAACTTTATGGATACGCATGCCGAAATAGCCAAGGCCATGGGATATGAATAAACCCAGCACACTATGTTTGGCACCGTGGACACATACCTACCTAAGCCCACAAACAGAACGAAGAATGTGTTGTGCCAGCCGCGAGCCTGCACAAAACTTTCGTCAATATATTGACACTGAATCTGGCACCGGCAAATATATACCAATTACTTTGGACGAACATTGGAATGGAGAACACATGCGCAGTGTTCGTCGCAGAATGATGGCAGGCGAAATATTGCCCGAGTGCGAAGTATGCAATGACAAGTTATTGAACACCAGTGTTTACCGTAGCTATTTTGATAGTTTATTTGGTCATAAGTATTTGCAAGTAGTAGACACTACGGACGAGACAGGATTCACTTCAATGAAGCCAGTCAGCTGGGATTACAGGTTTACCAATCTGTGTAATTTCAAATGTCGTATGTGTGGAGACATGTTAAGCAGCAGTTGGGAAAGCGAACAACGCCAGCACGACATGATTGATTGGTCCAATCCAAAGAATAATTGGATGCAGCCTGTGATCAAAAAACAAATTGAGGAATTTCAAGATACACAAATAGAGGCAGAGTTTAGTCAAGCCGTCGAGGAACACCGTGTTGAAGAAGTATATTGGGTTGGCGGAGAGCCACTGATGTACGAACAACATTGGCGCTATATGAAAAGAATAGTAGAATTAGGAGACGGACCGAATGTTTATGCAAGATACAACACAAATTTATCCAGAGTTGACTATAAAGGTATTAATCTGTACAGGGATATTCTTAGCAGGATTAGGGATTGGCAAATATGCGCAAGTCTTGACGGCACGGGCGCAATTGGGGAATATATTAGAACAGGTCTCGATTACACTGCGTGGCTTGCGAACTTCCGTCAAGGAACTGCAATCCACCGTCACCGCCGTCAAATGCGAATTGACTTTACGCTCACTTTGCCCGGAATGTTCGAAGTTATACGAATTGCAGACCTTGCTAGACAAGAAGGTGTAGATGTATTGGCCAAAGTAATTTTTAGTTTTAGCCCGGATATAATCATGAGTCCGTTGGCACTACCCAAGGAAATTTTGCATCCTTGGCTAGACGAAATACTTTCCGTGCTGCAAAACGACTCGTTAAAGGATATTTTGATCCAGCTAAAAACTAGACCTACCTTCGCCGAACAATGGCCCAATGAATATCAAGCAGCACTTGTAAAAGGCAAGCGCCGTGTGTTACAATTAGAACAGATCCGATCACACCCATTAACAATGAGTGACATTTTGAGTGAGCGGCCCGAAGTTTTAAAATGGTGGAATTCAATTGAAACAAGTTAAAGTAGTATTACGAAATCCACTGAATAAAACAGATCAAATTGATTATACCATCAATGTCAATGATAGTCCTATGGGTGATCGTTGGTACGCTGCACTGCAAGACATCCTACGACAAAACAAGTATTTGGAAAAGAACTTTTGTTTTTTGGGATTTCCGGACAGCGCAAGGGATTTGGATTTTATCTGTCGAGAATTAAATTGGGCCAAGAATCAAATTAACAGTTTCTTTGATCCGGATGAATATGTTATCACTGATGAGTGGACACCAGCACTATTATGTGCAGCCCGGGGCACTAATCAACAAGTAATGAATAAGATGCATAATCACTTTGAGCATCTTCAAGGCACTGTGTGGGGCCTAAGTGAATATTATAAAAAAGCAGACTACGAAACCAAATTTGCCATTAGACAATTAAACAATTTATGTCACGAAGCAGAAAGTTTGATACTGAGTCAAGTTAAGAAAATACAAGCGCCTGAATGGATTCGTCCTAGTCAAATTACCACATTCCTAAATGCTCAGCGATTAGAGTTTCCTGTCGAATACAAAACAACTTATTCACCTGCTGCTTATGACAGGAAGTTCGGAGAAGTATACTTGCACTGGACACAAATCGGCAAAACACTCTATGAAGTATTTAGGGACGAGCAAGGAGTTGACATTGATCGAACAACCTGTGACGCTATTACCCATCTAAGATATTACAGCGGAGAGTTTGACATTGAATGGGCCAAAGATGTTTGTTTCAATGGACCGAGGGACTGGCACAACAAAGAAATATCGGCATTTGGTGTTTGGTTGGAAAAAAATGGATTTGACCCAACAGACACACAATACAACTTTGGCTATCATCCTGTTGGACAAGTTGCACTGCAAGATAATTTTGGCACAGTCGATTCTCAACAAGTATGGCCGATACTTTCTAAATACCTTGACATTTATAGTATATCTGCCGGAGACGCTGCCGCAGTATACGACTATACATGGACTGACCCCGACTATTATCAACAACAAATTGAAAGACTCAAGCCTGGATATGATTATAGCAGCAGGCGATAGTTTTGTTTGGGGCAGCGAACTAGCAGATAGTCCCCATGGCGGACCTGGCGGGCATAGTAGTAATACATTTGCAGCATTACTGGCCGCGGGACAAGAATACAAATGTGTGGCATATCCGGGCGCCAGTAATAGAGACATTGCCCAACAAGTTCGAGATTCAACCAAATACAATAAGGCCTTTGTGTTAGTCAGTTGGAGTTGGCCTACTAGGGACGATGAGTTGATCAGTGACAGAGAAATACTCGAAACCCAGCAATACTTAGAATATCATGGACACGGTTATCTGTTTACCTGTGCTGATAATTGTGTGGTTACCAATCATCCGAAAATTAACTGGGATAATTGGTTTTTGTTTCCAGTTATTCCCGACACCGGTTGGCACGCTAACGAAAATCCTAGAGGCTTCTACCAATGGGCATTGGAACATAAATATGAGCTAGCCCCCAAAGACAAACACCCGCTGGAATTAGCCCACTCAGACGCCGCGGCCTTAATGAAAGATAAATTCAATGAACTGGTTAAAAAACATCTGGAACAGAATTCGATTAGAAATTCGCTATCGTAAAAAACTTAAAGAATTACGAAAACGAGATCCATTTATCTACAAATGAACATATTGGGAATCAGCGCTGGCTTCCATGATGCTGGGGTCAGTGTGATTCGTGATGGCAAAATTTTATTTGCTGGCCATGCTGAACGCTACAGTAAAGTTAAACATGATCAGAATCTTAACGACAGCATAATGCAAGAAGCATTGAGCTTTGGTCGGCCCGATTTAATTGCTTATTATGAACGCCCATGGAACAAGAAATTAAGACAACTATATTCAGGACAATACCGTGAAGCCTTTGATCTATCAAATATTACTGTCGGTCAGTATCTCTCTAAACATCTGCCTAATTTGGATATTAGTGGAATACCCACAAGACACTGTGATCATCATAGATCCCACGCAGCAGCCGGATTCCAAACCAGCCCGTACTCCCGAGCCACAGTGGTTGTAATCGATGCAATAGGAGAATGGGATACTATCAGTATTATCGGTGCAGAGTACAATGATCAAGGTCAAGCTCAATATACTACACTTTGGCGACAACGCTATCCACACAGTATAGGATTATTTTATAGTGCCATGACTGCCCGAGTCGGACTCCGACCAATGGACGAAGAATATATTCTCATGGGCATGGCTGCATATGGAAAAAATGCCACTCTGCTGGCCGGATCGATGAAACGCAAATATCTGTCAGATGAGTTTGATATTAAATTTAAAGATAATTTGCATTTAGGCGCAGATGCCAATCACCTAAGTTATGCCAATGACATGGACATTGCAGCTGGCGCACAGGAGTTGTGTGAGAATTTAATTTATAATGTGATGTATCGAGCCAGGCAATTGGACTGGAGTTCAAATTTAGTTTACATGGGCGGAGTTGCACTCAACTGTTTGGCCAATAGAAATCTAGGCGACTATTTTGAAAACATATGGATCATGCCCAATCCCGGTGATGCTGGCAGCAGTTTAGGAGCAGCCGCAATTTGTTACGGCGGCAAACTAGATTGGAAAAATGCTTACTTAGGATCAGACATGGGTAGTGATTATCCAGTCAACCAGTTACTTGATTGTTTACTTGCTGATAAGATTGTTGGTGCGGCCAGCGGACGAGCTGAATTTGGACCAAGGGCATTGGGTAATCGTAGCTTACTGGCAGACCCCAGGGGTGCTGATATCAAAGATCGAGTAAACCTAATTAAACGAAGACAACAGTTCAGACCTTTTGCTCCTATTATACTGGAAGAATTAGCAGACGAATACTTTGATATGCCCAAGGGATGGAAGACCAGCCCTTACATGCAGGCCATTGCTCACTGTAGATATCCTGATGATTTTCCTGCTATTGTACACAAGGACGGAACCAGTAGAGTGCAAACAGTATCAAAAAATTCTGGCAGCGGAGTCAGGGAATTATTAGAAAAATGGTTCGTTGTCACTGGTTGTCCTATGTTACTAAACACCAGTTTAAATATCAGAGGTGAACCAATGGTAAACGATCGAGCTGATGCAGATCGTTTTGAACAATTATATAAAATAAAAGTAATATCATGAAACAACGAATTTTAATCATGGGTTTGCTGGAAATGTGCAATTGACAATCGATCTTTTTTCATATACAATGTATCATGAAACAAAAATACATTGATCTATATATGGATTGGGCAGAAAGAGCTGCCCAGTTGAGTCATGCTCGACGATTACAGGTAGGTGCAGTCATAGTTAAAAATGACAGTGTCATCAGCTACGGCTATAATGGTATGCCAGCTGGTTGGGATAACGATTGTGAAAATATTATAGGTTACGAAAAAGATCAGCCTGTTTATAAAACCAAACCCGAAGTACTTCACGCTGAGTCGAACGCAATCTCAAAATTAGCCAAGAGCAGTAATAGCGGCGATGGTGCTGATATTTTCATCACTCATGCTCCTTGTCTCGACTGTGCCAAACTTATCTATCAAGCAGGTATTAAACGAGTATTCTTTGGCAATCATTATAGGGACAGTGCCGGCCTGGATTTCCTTAAGGCATCGGGAGTGACAGTATCTACTCCTGAAATGAGAGAATTCGCAAAAACGCATTAATATGTTTGATGTATTTTATGTTGGACCCAAGCCGGGTTTATTTACATTTGAAAAATCTGCACAGTCGCTGGAGCAAGCAGCAGAACAAAGTCGAACAGAATTCTTTTGGTTTATTCACAGTACAAATGATTACACCAATTTTGATTTCGATTGGATGCCGCCGCCATGGGAGTATCAATACACTCACACATTCCCCAGTCAATGGCATGCCAATGGCGGAGTATACTTTGCCAGTAAGGCACATGCAGATAAAAACAAACTAAAATTTCAACACTGCCAGTCTGTAAATCGCCAAGTTGACATGACTAACTGGACGGTGCCTGACAACTTAGATGTTAGTAATTTTGATTTTAGTTGGCACCCAAATCCATTAGAAGCAGAATATGAATATCATTTTGCCACGCAATGGCAAAAAGACGGCGGCCCCGTATATCAAGGAACTGCTGGAATTAAATATGTGGCCACACAAAAGGCTTATACTAATGCCACACAGATTTTTTATATGGATTTTATGAATCCGGAGAGCGTTGAACAATTGGCAAATTTGCGTAAACGATATCCTGAAATTAAGTCTACTAGATATGTCAGCGACCACTTGAATGTATTGAAGCGTATAATGAACTTGGCGGAGTCCGAGTTTGTTTGGGTTATCAGCAGCATCTGCGATTATACCGACTTTGATTTTACATGGCATCCTGAACACTGGCAAGAGGATATGATTCATTGTTTTCCCAGTGGCAAACAAAAACGCGGTGATACATTTTATATTAATGTGGACAGTTTCAAAACACAAATGTATAATTTGGAAATGCTGGATTGGTTCAATGTAATTAATTACTGCTCAGATCAAACAGCAGATCGAATAGTAGATCCCGCTGTATATTACGAAACTGATGATTTGGTCAACTTGATTAAGAATTACGATTTCAAATTTCCTTACGCCACATTTAGTAATCAGCCCGATAGTCTGCAACCAGTACACTATCCTTGCCTTTGGACTGAAAAAGACAGGTCTGTTGAAAGTTTTACACGCAGCAACGGTGTCTGTGTAGTACCTCGTGATGTTAAGGCACATTTACGCACACAACTGTACGATTATCCTTATATAACTGCCAAAGAGCGAGCTGTTTTTACTGAAAAGAACCTGGATATTATCTACATCAGCAACGGAGAACCAGACGAGCAGAGGTGGTATGACGAGCTATTATCAGTAACCAAAAAGAAATCAGCCGATGTAACTTGGATTCGTGGAGTCAATGGCAGATCAAATGCATATAAAGCTGCGGCAGCAGCCAGCACGACTCCTTGGTTCTTTGCAGTGTTTGCCAAATTACAAGTCAGCTCAAATTTCGAATGGAGTTGGCAACCAGATTACTTTCAAGAACCCAAGCACTATATCTTTAACGCTCGTAATCCAGTAAATGGATTAGAGTACGGCCACCAGGGAATGATTGCGTATAACAAAAGATTAGTGTTAGACACAGTGGACAGTGGTTTAGATTTTACTTTGAGCAAAGCGCATGAAGTGGTGCCCTTACTGAGCGGTGTTGCTCACTTCAATCAAAATCCGTGGATGACATGGCGTACTGCATTCCGCGAAGTGATCAAGTTGAAACAGTTTCAGTCTGAGACTCCTACTGTGGAAACAGCCCATAGACTTAAAGTATGGTTGACCAAAGCCGAAGGTCTGCAAGCAGAATGGTGTTTGCGTGGAGCAGCGGATGCAGCGGAGTATTACGATTCTGTTGCGGGAGATCTCAGTAAGTTGATGCTGTCGTATGAATGGAATTGGCTACAGACCTACTACGACAGCAAATATCCCGATTAGGTGATGTGACTTTTAATTGAGTCAACAACTCGATTGACTTCGATATCAGTCATTTCTGGGTAGATGGGCAAACTCAAACACTCACTGCAAAACGCACTGGCTTCTCTATACAAATCTGCCGCATAGTTGATGTACGGATAACCAACTGGATATTCATACAATGGTTTTTCATAGTGAATTTTAGTTTCAACACCATCCAAGGACAATCGATGTTTAAGGCTATTTCTATCAACTACTTTAATCACATACTTGTGCCATGCATGCACAGCGCCTTCTGTGGTTTTGGGAGTATCTATTAAAGTTGACAATTCTCTATTATAAAAATTGGCAATGTCGGCTCGCCTTCGTTGCCATCGATCAAAGTGTTTCAACTTGACCAGCATCTGGGCGCAGTCAGATTCGCTCATTTTGCTGTTGGTGCCGGCAATGTCATGTTCGTTGACTTTGCCATTGTCCCTGAGATCCATCAGCGTTTTTGCCTGATCCAGCGAGTCGCACAATACCATACCGCCTGATCCGTAATTATTTAAATTCTTAGTGGGATCAAAACTTAATACACTGAGGTCGCCCATGGACCCACTGGGTATTCCTTTGTAGCTGGCTCCGAAACTTTGTGCTGCATCCTCGATGACTTTTAAATCGTCATTGAAGAAATCCCCAATAGTTCTAAATCTATCGTAATCCACAGTATTGCCAAATATGTTTACATACATAATACCGTTGACCCCTGCACCTTTGATTGCATAGTCAAGACTGTCCAAGTCGATCAGTGCTTGATCATCTACATCGCACAGCACAGGTTCGTTGCCGTTGAGTAATACGCTGTTGACAGTGGCAATAAAACTGACTGTGGGTATTAGTATTTTCGTTGGTTCTTGAAATAGTAGTTGTTGAGCAAAGATCAACGCCTGTGTACCACTGCCGACAGCCACAGCATATCTACGATGGCATCGTTTGGCCATCTGCCGTTCGAACTCTTTGGTATAGTGCCCGTCCAGTACTTGACCAGAGCTGTACACTGAGTCAACCACATCCAACAACTCTTCTCTGAGATTGGCGTATTGACGCTTGACGCCAAAGAAAGGAATTACAGTTTTGTTTTCCAAAATTCAGACTCTTTGAACCATTTGTGATATCTACGGAATCCTTCTTCTACATCAACTTTGGGGTCAAACCCAAAGTCTCTTCGTGCTGCGTCAATGTTCAATGCGCCGCGACTGGGAAAATCTAGATCTTTGGCTCTACAGTCAATACTGCCAGAACCAGCAATCTTAACTGCCATCTCAGCTGCATCTAACAAACTATGGCTGTGACTCTTGGTAATATTATATACTTTATTCCGAGATTGGTCACTTAGGGTTGCTTGCACAACGCCCATGGCCGCATCTTCCACATAGGTAAAATCCAATGTTTCATTGGCGCCATTGACTTTGAGTGTTTGTCCCCGCATTGCGCTCAACATAAACTTAGATACTACTCGATCTTCTACATCGTATTCACCGTACACTGCACTGGGTCGAATAATAACATGATCAAAGCAACCCCGGCGGGTGTAGTCTTGCACAAGTTTTTCTCCCATGTATTTCATAATACCATATTGGCCTTGCGGTTGGCAGTTGAAATCTTCGGTGACATCATCTGAGAAGTTGCCGTAGACCATTGAACTACTGAGGTACACAAACTTTTTAATTCGACTTGCTTTGCTGCACTCCAGCAGGTTAACGAGTCCGGTACTCATGACTTCACTGCCCCATGCTGGATTTGCACTGACTACTTTTTGTCTGGGAAAGCTGGCAAGATGTATTACCATGTCAGGATGAAATGTAGTGAACATGCTGTTGACTCGCTCAGCATCTCTAATGTCAATATGATGCACATTGGCATTAAACTTCTTCTTGCGTTCAGCAAACAAGTATGCCATTTCATCTTTGGGCACAAATCCATAGTTGGTACCACTGTCAATGATCCAGCAGGTATGACCTTGTGCTTCTAAAAAGTTGACCACATTATGGCCGATAAATCCCATACCACCTGTTACTAATATATTCATGTTAATTTTTCTCGTAGTGATCTAAATTTAAAAAGGTTCAACATTGTTTAAATTATTCAGTAGATTATAATACTTGATTTTATTCAAACAAGAATTTTTAATTTCAAAATCCAACACTTTAACTAAGTTTCGAAATTTATTATCTAATAGATAATTTTTCTGTACGCTAATATTTTCTTTGTACTTTGATAGTAAATCCTCTTGCATTTCACGACCATTTATTTCTAAATATAAATTTTTTAAAAATTCTATGTTTGACAAGTTGTCGAAATCAATCCAATAATTATAATATTTTTTGTTTTTTTTGCAATGATTCGGATTCATTGTTTATAAAAAATAAAGCGGCACGATACATGCTATCGTAATCATATGATTACGATAGCATGTATCGATACATGCTATCGTAATCATTTAAATTAAATTCTTCAATATCTTTATTTTTTATAAAATGATTTGCTTCAATGGTCATAAGATTCACAGGATTGATTCCTGGATCTATTCTAATTTTTATACCATTGAAATTTTTAATCACATCGTAGTTTTCGAAAATTCCGTTAGTCGGTATTGATTTAAATTCTAAATGAACTCCAACATGATGAACTTTTACATATTTGGGTTGCGCCATTGCGATATTTTTTCTAGAATTAAACTTACCTAACAGTACATTTGCTAGGAAATCTCCCCGAGCTCCTGGCTGATAATGAATTAATAAATTTAATGCCATTTTAATTTAAAGTATGTGATATCTTGTTCTTTTAAATCAGCTACAATACGAACTTTGTGGCTGTAAGTGTTGGCGCAGATTGTAGTTTGCCAAACGGGAGAGGTTAACGCATGCTCTTTTACCCATTTGCCCATTTCACTTTGTTGCCATTCCCAAATCGGCGCTGCTGCATATATTTGAGGATCTTCGCAGTCATTGGACAGTATGGCTTCGTGTACTATAATTTTCATTATGACATTTATCAATCTTTTTTATAATTTCTTCTGCATACCATTGGTGTGTTTTTATACCTGGATGTTGATTGTCAGTGCCGAAGTCTGCATAATTATCAAGGTTGCTTATACTATGCAGTCCGTGTAGTTGAATAAAATTAGGTAAGTTTGCTACGTACGGCATACTATGATGATCGACAAGTATGCCTGCAATTATAAGAGTTGTTTTAATTTTCTCACAGTGACTAATAACTCTATGAATGGCCGAAACATTTTTATATACACTGTTCTCGTCGGTCAATAAATGAATTGGTAAATCATTTTTAAAATTTGAATTTTCTCGATAATATTTAACGGTGATATGATTAATTTTGTTGTCTTTAAAAAAGGGTACTCGTGAAAAACTCGTTAATCCCCAAACGATGATATCGTCTTCTTTGATATCGGATCTAATAATCTGATCAGCCGACCACTCAATTGATGACCCGTTATGTGTTAGGAAACTTACTGGCATTTCTAACTTATTTGCAATAAGTTGCCCGTATCTTAAATTTATTGGAATAGCACATCCGTTACTAACACTGCATCCAGCAATCCAAATTTGTTTATTATCAGTTTTTCTATAGTCAGCCAGATCTAACATTTCAGCTAGATCTGCAGAAGGTATCAAATTACTTATATTTTCTACTTGTTTTTTGTCACTAAAATATAAACAACAGAATTCAGTGAATTTTTTCATTGAACTAGTTCCATTTTTAAAATCTGACCATTTCTCTGGTGGACAATATATTATTTTATCTGCCATGGTTAAACAGTCAATGAATATTTTGGCAGGTAAATCTCCTAAACTAATATAATATGTTCCTGTTTTGAGATTATTAAAATTATTAACAGTAACAAGAGTTGCATCGTCATCATATTGCTGTACATAATCTTTCAAATATATTCCGGTATCGCCTACAAAAAAAGTTATCATATAGCCATTTCTGCTTTGATTGCAGGATGATTAATATAGTTTTCTAAACGAATATCGTCCATTGTAAATTTTGTAATATCAGTTATGTCAGGATTCAACCATAGTTGTGGCGCAGATAATGGTTCACGTTGACATTGTTCTTTTACCTGCTCTACATGGTTTAGGTATATGTGTGCATCACCAAGTACGTGAACGAACTCCCCAACCTCCAAATTGCACACTTGAGCTATAAGATGCGTTAGCAGACTGTAGCTTGCGATGTTGAAGGGTACACCTAAAAACATGTCACAACTCCGTTGGTACATCTGACAGCTTAATCGGCCATCAGATACATAAAACTGTGCAAAGCAGTGGCACGGTGGCAGGGCCATGTCTTGTAATTCACCTGGATTCCATGCATTCAATATATGTCGTCGTCCGTACGGATCTGCTTTGATACCAGCAATCAACTGCACTAGTTGATCTACTTCTTTATTTCTTACTAATTCTTTTCCATCCGCATTGCGCAGATATTCGGTGTCGGTGGTTTGCCAATGTCTCCATTGAACTCCATACACTCTGCCAAGGTCTCCGTCAAACTTTGCTTTTGGCCGCCAATACTCTGCACCTGCATTATCAGTCCAAATTGTTCTTTTGTCCACAGCTCGAGTGCCGTGCAAAATTTCAGCCAGTCTGCGTTCATCTCCTGAGCCCTCTATAAACCACAATAGCTCACTGACCACAGACTTCCATGCTAACTTTTTAGTAGTCATTGCCGGAAAGCTCAGACTGAGATCGTATCGTTGTTGCATGCCAAATACCGAAATAGTTCCGATACCGGTTCTGTCAGTACGAGTCGTGCCATGTTTCAACACATGATCAAGTGCATTTAAATATGTTTTCATACCTGTATTATATTATACTGGACGGAAAATGTCAATGTTTTTGTAAGTGGTCCAAGTACATTTGAGGTCAGTACTGGCATCGGCACTGTAAGCTCTAAACAAGCTCAAGTATCTTCGAAGATCAATTTGAGTGTCTGTTTTGAATTGACCTTTGAAATGAGTAACATGCGCTTCATCTATTAGATCTCTGGTTTCCATTAAGATGCCAGGGCCACCAATAACCCATACTGTTTTGTCGGGATTATCTTGGGCTATTTTCTTAACAGCCGCACTGAGATCGCCCCTGACGGTTTTAACACCTTGATAACCAAACAATGGTTTTGTAGTAGCAACAAAAGTCTGTCTGCCAGGCAACGGTTTTGGCATCTTGGGATCATCCCAAGTGCGTCTGCCCATTACGACAATTTGATCTTTAGTTTGTTCTTTGAAATATCGTAGATCTTCTGAATGATGTGGCCAGGGTAAACTTCCGTTTTGCCCCATGCCACCCCAATAATCTACGGCAAAAATTGCCTTGATCATAATTTACTTAATAACTTATCGGTTTCTGGTTGTACAGTGGCTTCTACTAGATCAATATCAACAAAAAAGTCTACATTGTCTATATAGTCGTCTAGCTCATCTAGTCTGGTATTGACATGAAGTTCGACTTCATCGGGATCGGCACCTTCAGCCAGTAGTCTTTTAATATCGACTACAACTTGAGTACCATCCTTGAGAGCTACTATTAACTTTTCTAAAACATGTATAGGAACTTCCTTCTTCTCTACATCTTTTAAAATATTCTTCCACTGTGATTTTGTATTCAAGTTAAGTTTTTTGGACTTTGGCTTTTTTGGGTTTTGTGATGCCATTTGTAGTTGTTGCGCCAGTTAGTGTTGCTGCTTCTTTTTGTAAACGATCTGCTTCGGCCAATAAAACCCTTGCTTCATTCTGCATCTTATGTGCTTGGGCCATACGCTGTGTGGCCAATTGGTCATCCGACAACACATCAGTAATACTTATATTATTTTCAACAACCGCGGGTTGACTACGACTTTCGCGTGGCGCACGAAGATCACCTAAATCACGACCAGGCTGAACATTGTTACGCTTTTTAGTGACCATGCCACTGTTGCGATCCAACTCAGCCATTTCTTTAACTGCTTCTTCACCTAAAGCCATTTTATTTAAAATAAGATTCAACTCATCTAGTCGAACATTGCTTTTCATATCGGGCGTGACGATAACTTGATTTGTTGGAACTTTCTTAATCATTCCTTCAATGTGTAGAGTATGCAATGCATTTGTTCCGTCTACCATGGTATATCGGAATAGATAATCGCTGAACTCTTTGGCTTGCTGGCCGCTTTCGGACTCCAGTGCTTTCATAATGTCATCGTGAATGTGACGGGGCATGGTCTCTGGATAGATAACCAAGCACATGTGCTCTTCACCTGGCACTGTTCTAAAAAGAATGACACAACGTTTGCTGTTGTGTTTACCTACGTGTTTAATCATAATTGATTTCCTTGTTGTTGCTCAGCGGGAGCAGGCCGTGATACAGCTCCGGTGGTTTCTAGGAAAGAGAAAATTCTTTCGTACATGCCACCGATTGCTGTAAATTCTTCTGGTTTAAATGCACCGCGACTCGATGCTAACTGTAACACTTCTAGTACAGAAACTAAATCACCGAGTTGTAGTTGAACTTGGCTGGTTTCTTCTGTGGTTTCTTCTGACATTTACTACTCCGGATAATATACAAATATTTAACCTGTATCGCTCGGCAGTAAATTTTTCTTAGCTGATTTATGGTTCCCAGCAGTTGAATTTGTCCAAAAAGAGACTGAAATAGCTGGCTTCCGCATGCCGCTCGAAAGCCACACACTTCTGCATTATTGTGCTGCCGGTGTCTGTGCTGCGATAAGAGTCGCCGTACCAGAATCTACCCTCTAGATTCTCGTAGACCCAGTCAGTGATTTTTTTATCTGAGGCCGCAAGATCAAAGTTTACACGACTAAAATGAGGTGGGCAGTGACCCATTTGCCTTAGGCCGAATACATTTAGCGGATTAATTTCACCGTGTTTCAGCATCGTCTGCTTCTTTTGCCAACATACACACCAATTGAAACTGTTCGTACGCGGCCCGCACACTTGCATGTTTCATCAGTTTATCTGCTTCTTCCTCCATGGCCCGGACTCCGGCTTCGGCACACTCACGGACACTAGGCCACTCAAGTTGACGAGCATCCTCGCCTAATTCCTCAATTAACTTATTCCATGCCGCCAATTGACCCGGGGTAAGTGGAGTTTGTCTATTCTTATAACTTCTGCGAATCTCTGTGGCTTTGCTAATCTGTTTACTAATTGCATCTTCAGCAACCCGGCCTGCCGCAATCATTGCAGCATAGTTTGGATCCACATTGTAACGGCGACTGGTGCCGCCAGGGTAACTCATAACTAAATGATTGCCCTTGGTGAAACTGTCCAAAAAGTCGTTGTCGTATTCTGCAACTGGCACATACCTACGCCCAACTTTTTCGTAGTAGATTTTTTTCATTTGTAATCTCGATCCAACTTTGTATCTGTCAGTCCAGCCAACACTTGAAATCGATCCCATGCTTCTTTTACTGCGGGACGAGATTCTAGTTCTGAGTCAGGTAGCACTGCTTCTAACCAAATTTCTGGACGGCGTCGAGGATGTGTTCCAAATTTGCGAGGCTGGTGTAGTTTACCAGTTTCCCAAAGTGTACAAGTTACATCACGGAATTTAACTTCATCTTCGGCAGTATACTCGGACCATTCTGGCGCACTACGACTAAAGCCCATGATGGTGCCGTATTCGGGATTGCCGCCACCGTAGGCAGACCACATGTTTGCCCATTGCTCGTCTACATTGGGATCAAAATCTGTACGAGCAATGATCACCAATACATCGTCGATACTAACTTTGCCGTCCACAATGTCTCGAACGCAACGACTATAGCTAAGTCCGATTTTCATTACAAATCCTTACAAATTATGTTGTTGCCGAAATTTCACAGGGTCTGTGTCGTATGCTTGAATGGCTTCTGTCAAGGCTTGTGTCACAAACTCGTTAAATGTCATATCACGCTCATGCGCTAATTTCATATATTGTAACAGATCTTCATCTGAAAAGTCAACCGAAACTGACACCCGAGTATCGTAGTCCTCGCCTGCTTGAATAGCCATGGCTTTTTGGAAGAAGTCATCATCTACATCCAAATCCACATAGTCAACATCATCCCATGCTTGATTGACCAGCACATCTCTGTCCTTGGCTTCCTTGCGATGCTGCTCTGCATAGTCAGGATTGATCATTCTATAAGCACGATTGTTGGTATAATCATAGGCTGACACTTGGTAGACCGTCTGTGTCACAGTATCAAATACAATGCTGAAACTGTATCCACCTGGACCGTGAACACCGTTCCAATTGTCTAGTGTATAGGCATTTGAGCCGTAACAACTCCAACCATAGTTACTACCCTCGGTGATCTTGTAGTCGATCAACTCCATCCATTCTTTCATTGAGATCATTTGAAAACCTTTGCATCTAAAATTATTGCCGCGCCCAAGATTAGCCATACTATTCCAGGCCAAACACTTCCACCAACAATTGCGGCAATGCCAGACCCTAAGTTAACACCGCCAATTACATAACCGATCGTCTTACGGTGACGACCAAACCATTCCATAAATTTTTCCATATTCAACATATTATACTCCTGTTTGTTTGCGTGATTCACGCAGGTCATGATGTGTGTCGCACAAGGTCTTGATCCAGCCACCATGACGGATTGTGCCCGGTGCTCCACATTCTTCGCAAGCATAAGCCGCCCAAGCTTCTGCCATACTTACCATGCCAGCAATTATGTCATTGCCGCCATCATAATAGAATCGTATTTCGCCAAACTTTTCTTTGATCTGTGCAACTGTAACCTGTGTAATTGGTTTATAGCAAAGTTCGGGATATTTCTCAGCTCTTTCATTGTTCCAATCAATATGGCGCTGGATATTACTGCACAATATTTCAATAATGGGCCACCATCCCTTGCCCACTGCAATCCCGCCATAGGGTTGATTAAACATTAGAGGATACGCTGCTTCTAAACGAGCAACAAATTTGTCGTAATCATCAACCTCGGTATTTTCTTGGCCCGCAATTTTTTTCATGATCATTACACCATCTTCTACTTTAAAACTAATAGTGTCTCCCTCACCCCATCCCTGAGATTCGCAAATTTCCGGAGGTATTTTAAATATGACATTGTCAGCGTCACCGGGGATGTCTTCAAATAATTCTTCTACTAGATAAGTTTTGTTCATTCTTCAACTCCAAAATGTTCTTCCAACTGTTCTGCCGCAAAATGATCGTCCAGTGTGTCTTTCAAGAAGTTACTACATTCTTGCACAAGCAACTCGGCGAACTTTTCTAGCCACTGATCTTTGGTGTAAGAACATTCGAATGGTTCATTAAGCCTCGCTTGTTCAGCAAGTTGTCGAATTCGTTTGTTCATTTTTCAACTACATCTTCGGCCGGGCTGTACTCTTTAAGTGTCTTTGCCAATTGATGATTCCGTAGGTCTTGTTCCTTCCGAGCTCGTTTCTTAACATCACTGACCTTCATCATCCGATCATAATCACGGGCCCATTCAAGTCCACGAAGCCAACATTGTAGATCTGTTAAGGAGCCCACAAACACTTCAGCATCCCTGCTGTATATGGGCAACGAGTCCGCATCTTTGGGCTTTAGTGCCACGGTATCCCCGTCTTCCATTCCATGACTCCTGGAATGACAGAACATAAATCCCAATTCGGCTATGCGTGTTTCTAGCCTGCGTATTTCTAAAATTTGTCTGTAGCCTGCCATCATTATTCCTTTTCAGCGGGACCTAGCCCATTAGAATGTTTGTCTCGATTGGCTTCTGCGTCTTGAAATAATCGTTTTTCTTGCACAGTCAATTCGTTAAATGTTTTGCGCGGATTGCCGCACATCACACAATTTGGATCACCGCAATTCATTGCATGGTGTTTGGCAAACCTATGAGGTTGACTAATATCCGATCCCGCAGATTTTGCAATCTTAGTCTGCTTCTTTACCGCAGTTTCGTCAGCATGTCTGCGTCGGGAGTTCTTAAATTTGTCTTGTTCTTTGCTCATAGTTTATGCCTTGGCAAGTTCTTTGGCTCGCTCATAGATAGCCCATACACCAAAGGGCGGCTCTGCTTGTTCGTTACCTTTGATAATAAACACTGTATCGCAGTAGTCTTCATCACCCCATTCTCCGTAGGGCATGCCGTCAGTGAACATGATGAATTTTTTAGGTTCAATCTGTTCTTCTTTCATGTACACCCAATTGGCCATAAAGTCAGTGCCGCCACCGCCCATGGGCTCGTATTCCAAAATGTCCGAAATGCTGTCGCTACTGTACACTTGATGGTTGTAAACTTCAGTGTCGAAACTCCACACTTGAATTTTATACTCGTCATAGGCTTCCATAATGCCTTTGATCTCAGCCATAAATGCTTTGATATCTTCATTGCCAATTGAACCCGAAGTATCAATTGCAATACAAACATCAATCTGTGTACCTGGCTTCATACCGGGCATAACTGCATCCATGTGCCAACTACGACGATTGGGACGCAACCAGCTGTAGTCATCCTTGACGGTACTTTGAATTTGTTGTTCCAAGAGTTCACGCCAGTTGACCACAGGCTGAGTAAGGTCTTTGATTAGACGCTTGACACCTGCAGGCAAGTCGCCGGCGCCTGTGGCCTGTGCAGCCTGTAGCAGTGCTTCGCGGATTTCATCTTTGATAGCATCGCGTTCTTCTTTGCTGAGTCGAGGACGACCCTTGCCACTGCCGTCAACTTCGTCGCCATCTTCGCCGTCATCAGTTTCTTTACCATCCAAGTGCTCGTCCAACATCTGATCAATCAGTTCTTGGATGTCAATTTTGTCTGCTTTTTCGTACAGATCGTCGTAGACTTCTTCAGCACTCCAACCTTTGTACTTGGGATCATACAAACAAGGAGTAATCTTGTCACCAATGCGTTGTTCAATTAAATCGCTGTTGACGCAAAAGTCTGCGGCGCAGTTAAACAATCGACGATCCCGTTCGCCGTTACGACCCATGTGGTCATAGACATTGTGCAAGACTTCGTGCCCAAACAAAAACTCCAACTCTTTGGGTTTGAGTTTGTTGCAAAATTCGGTATTGTAGTAAAATTTACGACCGTCTGTGGCCGCAGTGGGCAACCAACTGTCCGCATTAATCAGTTCCAAGCGAGTAGCAAGATTACCAAAAAAAGGTGCGCGAAGTAGCAGACCAATTCGTGCAGTTACCAGTTTATCTCGCACTGTACGGTCCAACGCTGGATCTGTATTTTCAGTAAGGCGTCCGCCGGATTGTTTGGGGTTTTGTGTACCAGTGGGTTTTGCAGCCATGTCATTGTTCCTTGTTAATACATATATTATACTGCATCAGCGATTTATCGTCAACAAATTAAAAGTAATACTTGAGTTTTATGTTAACCTTTGGGGCGATATTTGTCGGCCAATACAATTAGTTCGTCGGCAGTGGCCAAACCTTCGGAGATCAAACGCCGTTGTTCTGCGTTGATGGCGTCCCGTTCGCGTGTTCCGCGAGTCCAGACACTGTGGTCATCACAGTAATCGTAATACCAGTCGTGACTGGCCAGCAGTCTATCCAAATTGATTAACGCTTCTTTCATAATTCAACTCCTGTATATAAAAGAAAGGCGCAGACTGCGCCTTTCTATTCTATTGCTTACTTCTGCGAAGCAGCCACAATGTACTTACCAAAACGCTTGTGGAAGTCATCGAAGTTTTTCAACTTGCCCGGCACAAACGGAAGATTGTAAGTAGTCAGCGCCACTCGCGCACCCATAACAGTCAGCTCGGTGGTAAAATTATCCATCATAAACTTGAAGAAGTTATCGGCCATACCGTGCCATTCCGCATTGGGCTTGCCGCCAATTTTGTCAGACTGATCTTTGAGTTCATAACACAGGCTAATCACCATACTGTACATGGCCGAGATTTCTTTAATCTTCAACTCTGTGACTCGACCACTCAGTACATCTTCAGGGCGGGGCAGTTGACCTGCAATCTTACGGTGCGCCATAAACTTAACTGCAACACCTTCACCCACTGCACCGGAGATCAAATCAGTCAACTCGCTGTCTGTGCAGTCGTCATCTTCCAACAATTCACTGACAAAAGTCCAAGTGCGCGGTGTAGCAAAACTACGGCTCGAGCCACGCGGGTCAAAGTCGTAGAGATCTTGTTTGGCAAAACCAATGTAACCAACCACATCTTTATGGATTTGATTGGTAACGGCCCATTGTTCCCAGCTGGAATGATCTACTCGCATCTCCAAGTGGACGAAACGGTTAGCCAACGGAGCAGGCATACGATAGGTAACACCTTTGTCCGATTCGCGATTACCTGCGGCAATGACCACCACATTCTTGGGTAGATGATATTTGCCAATGCGGCGGTTCAAAATCAGCTGATACGCAGCCGCTTGAATACTTGGAGCGGCACTGTTCATTTCATCCAGGAACAAAACCACCACAGGATATTGTGAGGCAAACTCTTCGTCCGGCAGATCGATAGGAGCGGCCCAATCCATCTTGCCCAAGTCTTTGTTATAGAAAGGAATACCACGGAGGTCAGTGGGTTCCATCTGTGCCAGGCGCAGGTCAATCATTGCACCGCCCATGCTGTCAGCAATGCTGGCTACCACTTCGGATTTACCAATGCCGGGAGGGCCCCAGAGAAACGCAGGACGCTGTTTCTTAAAACATTTGATAATTGCACGGCGACCAGTTTCTGCGGTTACGGTGCGGTGCTCGCTAATACTTTCATTCTTGGCCATATGGCGTTCCTTTACAGTTAAAAATATATTATACTAAAATAAGGATTTATTGTCTGCTGTTTTTATACCACAGGTGCAAACATATCTTGACCCGCAGTCATCAATTAACTGGTCTTTTTAGGGCGACCACGACCGCGTTTTGGAGCATCAAAAACTACTGCATTAGTATTAGTTTCTGCAAGGCGACCTGAATAAGCGCCTGAACGAGCAGTGTGGATCAGTCCGGTCTGTACACCTTCCCTGTTGAACACAGGAGTAACAGTACCGCCAGTAGATGTAGTAATAACTTGGTTCATTTTGCTGTCCTTTTGTTGCTGTTTAAGTGTATATTATAGCACTTTTGGTAATTATCGTCAACCGTTTATTTGCTTTTTGTAGTCACTGAGGTTTTAAACAGGAATCCTGTCAGGATTGTAATACCCCAAGCCTGCAACCAACCAATTGGTTTGACCACAGTCACTGCATCAACCAAGCAACCGTTCCACAGTAGCATTACAGGCCATGCCAGTAGAAAGCTCAGGCCCAATAGGAAAGCAATAGAACCAACAACGACGAAAATTGGAGTAATAAAATTAGACATAGATTGACACCTTACCAACTTGAGTTATAAAACACTTTTAAACCTAGAAACAATTCTGCTCGTGCATTTTTAATAAATGCCAGATCATCTTCGTAATATAGTTCATCAGCATCGCTACCAAAAAAGAATCCTGTTGTGGCTGGCAATTGCTTGTGCGTCACTGCCTGTTCCAGTGCATCAATGTCTGCCCAGGTCAGTTCTAGTTCAACACCATTGAATGAGCCGTACTCTACATTTTTAGATTCAGCAAGTCGTTCCATCCAGCCATGCAGGTTAGGATGCTTGCGCCAGTAGGCCAGTTCTCGGCTATCGACTTCCTGACCGGCTTTGTCGGCCACATAAGCATACATGTCGAGACCCATTATGCTGCCACCAACATGGCTGCTGGCACATTGTAGCGAACGCCAACATCGGTATCCACCAGCACATACTTCTGCTTGACTTTGTTGACTTTGCCGGTAAATCGCACACCGGTTTTGGTGTTGACAAATGCCACACGGCTACCAATCACAAAGGTGCCGGTATTACGGCGAGTGAGCTGGGTACGGGCAAACCTGATAGCGTCTGCAATGTTGTTGAGCTCATCATTGGAATAAGTGCCAGAAATAATTGCTCGGGCCATTTCGACTGCTTGCATAGTAGACTCCTTGTTGCTGTTTAAGTGTATATTATAACATTTCGGTGAATATTGGTCAACCGAATTCTGAGTAGATTTCCTGTTCGATTTCGCGATTCAACGCATCGGCCAATTCCTGGGCCTGCTCCCAGCCATCGGCTGTGGGGTCAAATTCAGCGTAGATATCGCTGACACGGTTGCCTTCGCCGTCGTCTGACAGCACTTCAGTCACCATCCAGCTAGAGGACGGTGTATCATTGCCACGAAAAAAACGAACTTCAAATTTGCTCATTTGGCTCTCCTGTTTGCTGTTTATGTGTATATTATAGCAAATAGGTGAATTTCGAGCAAGTACTACCTAAGTATTACTTTGTAGGTTTTCTAAGTAAGTTTTAAGGTCGCTGCCTTGTAATTCCAGCCACACTGCATCTTGCTCGTCAAATACCACAAATTTATTAGTACGACCCCAGTAATAATATGGACCTGGAAAAAATCGTTCCAACTGTAGAAGATTTCGATTGGTCAGTGGTTGCTCAAGTTCGAACATGTATGTTTTGAGTTTGAGTTCTTTGACAGTAAATTGATATCCGGTCATGCTGAATCTCAGACTGGTATCGTCGGTGAAATTGTGCCACATGAATCTTAAAGAACCCGCAGGCGTTTTAAGTTGCTCAGCAAATATCTTCGTGAGCTGACTTTGCGAGTATCGTTTAAGGGAAGATTTTGTCGCCACTTTTAAGCAACACCACAGTGAATAGCTCGGACTTGAAAAGTGTATTGAGTTTCTTTGCCAAGTTGATGGCGTGACCTGGATTTGAAAAACTGGTTTTCTTATACTTGGGTCCGGGATAACTGACCAGCATGTTTCCGGACTTCAAGTTGATTGGTTGCCCATCAAAAAAGACCGCCCAGATACCTTCGCTACTCAAGACCTGTTCGCTCTTGTAACTTACTTTGTTGACATGTTCAACTAATATGGTGGGTTTAGGTCTACTCATAATTTATATAGTATTTATCTACTTTATATGCGTAGATTATTTAAAAGCTGCCGCCATCCATGCCCACTGATACCACATCGTCCTGTCGTTTTTCTTGCAGTTTTTGACTGATTGTAGCACAATGATTGAGCAAATCAAACAAATCTGCATGCAAATTGCGGGCTTCTTGAGCACTCAAGATCAGTTGCTTGCTTTGGCTTTGATTCATCAGTTTAACTTTGTCGTTAAACATCTTTAAATGCATGGTGAGATTATTTTCCATTAGACAACCTCAATTGTTCTTGCATGTCTGCTTTGTTGGTGTACGGGCCTTGAAATTCATAACGGTTCAGTGTGATGAACTTGGGACAGTAACTTTTAACCCAACCGTTGTTGAATTTAATAATGTAATAGCCGGCGCAGTAATAACTCTTGCTCTTGCTGGTTTTGGTATACACTGGAAACTGATGTTTGACATCCCACATGGAATTCCATGCTCGGTTACTGACCGGATATCCATAGACTTCTTGTTCTTGTGTTTGTGGCTTTTCTTTCTTAGACACAACCACATCAAACGAAACATTGTGCTCCTTGCTCAACAGTTTAATAGTTGGATAACGCTGTCTGGATTGCTCTTGTACATAAACAAATCCTCCATCCTCCACAGCTTGGATTGTGGCAATTTTTTTGCCTTCTTCTTCGACGATCCAGAATTTGTTTTTAATAACAGGTCGAGCAATTAGTTCATTCATAATACAGTTAGTCCAGCAATAATAATATATACAATTTGATGCGCCATTTGATCCAGTCCCAGATGATTCCAAAACTGTGG
>Ga0209296_1000406_pt1 | contig 37044 bp, 39 predicted proteins | sample S_130206_EF_Meta_FD_187319 | JGI IMG/M metagenome (GOLD analysis project Ga0209296, IMG submission 187319) | Freshwater microbial communities from Lake Simoncouche, Canada to study carbon cycling - S_130206_EF_MetaG (SPAdes) (version 2) | ecosystem: Environmental > Aquatic > Freshwater > Lake ... | reverse complement strand
ACCGCGAGTATCTTGAAACGCTGCCCAAGGTCTCTATATAAAAAATTAAAAGAAACATTTTGAAAATGGCTTACAGTAAATACATCTACTACATTTTTTATCGTCGCGTTTTTCTACGATTTCGTCTACACTTTTTGTTTTTTTTAGAGCGCAGATAATTGCGCTTGCGCTTTCCTCCCTTTTTTTCAACGCATGTTAATTCATTTATTGTTTTATCAAATACTCTTTTTGCATTTTCTATATTAGCATCATTTAATTCAATTGTTACCTCAAGTTCTCTATGTTTTTCTATATAATCTCTAAACTCATCGTGTGTGGAAAATTTAATCCCATCATCGCGTCCTTTGGCATTAAAATATTTCATCAATACATAAGCGCGAGCTGGATTAATTGCTTCTGATAATATATAATTAGCACCTGCATGTATGGTTCTTGCCATAATAATAAGTACAGATGTCAATAATTTATTTAATTTATTGCGTTCATATTGTGGTTTTGTGCGAGAAAAAATAGTAATGAATCCTTCATAATAGTCTATAATTATTGAAGACACGCATATATCATTATTAAATGCGCACAATAACAGTGTTTTGGGGTGCAACTCGTGATGCGCGGTTATTTCTGCATTTTTATCCATTTGATAAAAATAGTTTATATCAAGTTTATACTTGCATCCTTTTGTTTTGTTAAATTCTTCAAGGCGTTTATTTATATTATTAATTGCTTCTTTTGCAACAACTAAGTTAATTTCTTCTTCTGGTGGTGCGTTAGACATGATGTTTTGTTTATATATATGGTTATAAAAATTATAAAGTGTGTTAATTTTTCTTTTTTCTTTTAATAATATAAGACTATTAAATGAAAAACATATGCGATAAATCAATGAGCTTTCAAGAATGTGAATTGGCAATATTAAGAAGTGCGATAGATAAAGCAGAAGAACGTTCTGGAAGAGCTGTAGCAAATTCAGCCGAAGTTAAAAAAATAATTAATATAGTAGAAAACTTTATCCGTAGAAAAAAGGTCATTTGTTACGGTGGAACCGCTATTAACAACATTTTACCAAAACAAGACCAATTTTATAATACAGAAGTAGAAATACCAGATTACGATTTTTTCTCTCCGAATGCGTTAAATGATAGCAAAGAATTAACAGATGATTACGTGAAAGCTGGATTTTTAGAGGTAGAAGCCAAGTCTGGGCAACACAAGGGTACATACAAGGTATTTGTGAATTTTATACCTGTTGCTGATATAACTTTTTTACACAAGGAGATCTACAAATCAGTGAGACAAGAAGCAATAAAAGTGGATGGAATTTTATACGCACCCCCAAACTATTTAAGAATGTCCATGTATTTAGAACTTTCAAGACCTGCTGGAGATGTTTCAAGATGGGAAAAGGTTTTAAAGCGTTTAACTCTTCTTAATAAAAATTATCCATTGAAGTCCAAACACTGTGATGATATAGAACCATTTCAGAGAGAAATGATTAATAAAGAAGATGAGGACAAGATATTTGAAATAACTAGAAATTCATTTATAAATCAAGGAGTTGTTTTTTTTGGAGGTTATGCAATTTCTCTCTATTTGCACTATATGCCAAGAAAATTACACAAATCTCTGGAAAAGATTCCTGACTTTGATGTTTTATCAGAAGATCCAAAGAAGACAGCAGAGATTTTAAGAGAACGACTGAGAGATGCTGGATATAAAACGGTTAAAATTATAAAACGCAAAGAAATTGGAGAGATTGTTGCACCGCATTATCAAATAATGGTTGGGGCTGATACAATTGCGTTTATCTATAAACCGATAGCTTGTCATAGTTATAATATTATTACGGTTGATAAACAACCAGTAAAGATAGCAACAATTGACACAATGTTGAGTTTTTATTTGGCATTTTTATATTCGGACCGCAATTACTATGACTCAGAGAGAATAGTCTGCATGGCACAATTCTTATTTGAAGTGCAACAAAGAAATCGTTTGCAACAGAAAGGTCTTTTGAGAAGATTCAGTATAAGTTGTTATGGACATCAGGAAACAGTTGAAGAAATGCGAGCGGAAAAAGCAGAAAAGTTCAAAGAGTTGAAGGATCATAAGAAAAAACAAAGCACAGAATATGAAGAATGGTTTCTAAGATATAGACCGGCAGATGATCTTTCTCTCAAAGAAAAGAAGAAGCAAGAGAGAAAGTTGAAGAAATCTAGGACTGTAAATAAAAAAACAAAGAAAAGTGAAACAAAGAAGCGTGGTCGCGGAGGGTTGTTTTTTTAAAAGCAATAATAATCAATAAAGACCGTATATAATTCCGTTATTATTTTTGATATTATTTTAAAAATAATATGCTCATAAAGTTCGGTTGGTATGTATTGTTTTAAATAATAGGCGATATAGATTGTATAATATATAGATCGTTCAATAACCCACTTTAAAATACGATTATTAAAAGTTTGATATAAAGACCAATTATTAACATAACTACACATTTGTGTAGTATTTTGTTTAATATAAAACAAATGTATATCCAAGAGTCCAGCCAATATCCTATGAAAATTAGTTTTTTCATTTTTAACTGATAATAAATAGTTAATTTTATCAGAACCAAACAAGTCTAAATACAAGTTTTTTTTATTAGGTTCAATAGGTAAAATATAAGGATTAACTCCGTCAAAAAATTTATTATTGCGAACCATGTTACCATTTACAACAAATGGAACAAAACAAGACCTATAAATTGTTTCAAGTACTTCATCTATGGTTTTGTACTTGCTTTTAACAATTTTTTTACCTTTTGCAATATTATAGTAAGTAATAAAAACATAACCATTTAAATTGGACAAAAGTTTTGCAGGGTTATCAATGCGTGCACGAATTTTACCAAGACATTTTTCAAACGCGGATAGTTGGCGTGTTTCTTTAAATTGTTTTAAAATTATATTATATAGTTCGGGAAAGATGTCTAGTGCATCCAACTTATATAACAGAGCACAAACTGAACTTATGCTGCAACAGGAAATTTTATGAATTTTTATATATTTTTTCAGCTCCATCTCTTTCAAAAAATGCAAAGCCCCTATCAAATAACTTCCATTAAAAATGCCTCCGTCTAAAACCAAATTTATATCTTCTGTTTTTTTTATAGGTGGCAAATTATTTATTAAATTTTTGATGTATGTCTTTACAATATGCATATTGATTATTCTTATTAAAAATAAATAACATATATGTCTAGTTAAAACGAATTTCACATAAATTATATTAAAGTAAAAAAAAATGCTTAAAATGATACTTTCAAGTATTTGTATTATATTATATGACAGCTAATGATTTATGTGCGTTTTATTGCTTATCTTATAAGAATGAAGAGAGAAAAACAGCTCTTGCAAATAGATTCTCTCAATTAAATATAAATATTGAATTTTATGATGGTGTCAGTTTTGATGATCCACGATTAAGTATTCCATTGGAAAATAACGACGGTTTGAAAAAATCATGGTCTTATACTTATGGTCACTTTGATATGATAAATAAATTTGTCACCGAAACAGAAAAAGAATATGGAGTTTTTTGCGAAGATGACATTTATTTGGATAAGAACTTTGCAAATGATATCCCTACAATCGTTGAAGACTTTAAAAAAATGGGTTTAGACTTATTGCTCCTTGGTTATTTAACACCATACAAAATTGAGGGATTCTATCATGGATTTAGTATTAAACACGATTTTTCTAACAGAACTCACAAATATCACGATTATCCAGAAGAATTGTGGGGAGCACAAATGTATATGCTTTCTCGCTCGCATGCAAAAACATTATTAGAAAAGTATTATAATGGTTATGCCGAAAAAACTTTAAATCCTGAATTTAGTGTAAATATGCGTCCATTTTGCTCTGATTGGACTATAACAAAAGAAGGTAATAGAGCTCTGATTTATCCAATGTATGCAGTGGAAGATGGAAAAACAAACTATGAGCACGGTGGGCAACACAATTTTCATAAGGATTGCTTTCACAACAATTATAATCCTGAACAATTTATTTAGAATTAGAATTTCTCATTCTGCATTAATCTCTCAATAAAGTCCCGCGTACTATCTTTATTCATCATATAACAATTAATAATTTCCGCAGGAGAATAGAATTTATCTTTTATCTTTTTGAGTTTTCTCTCATCAATACCCACATTATAATATCGTTTATGCATTTCCCGAATGATATTATGAGAAACATTGTCTAATTTAAGAGTTATATCTATACGACCAGGTCTAATTAATGCTGGATCTAACATATCATAATGATTGCTGCTAATTCCCAATATTCTACCAGGAGTTTCTTTAAGTCCATCCCACAAATTTAATATATCGTCCAATGTAATCGGGTCATCTTCCGTGGATTTTGTTGCAGCAGTTAAAAGCTTATTTTGCTCTTCGTTTGCTTCAACAAATGTTTGAATCACGTCCGCCACATTAACCGATGCAGTTGGAGATAATGAGTTCAAATTCAACTTTTTCCCAATATTAGTTCCTACTTTGTCTTTTTTGTTTTCTCTCTTCCACACAATTTCACCAAGACAATCTATGTCTTCAATAATGATAATCTTTTTATCAAACCCAACACTATGGTTCTTATTATTTGAATTGTATCTATCCTCAAAAAAGAAATCATCCAATTGACGCCTTGTCTTTATTAACTTCAACGAGAGAACAATTAAATGACGTCCAGTCATGTTTGCCAAACACTTGAAAAATGATGTTTTGCCAGTTCCTGGAGGACCATGCAAACCAATTCCGAGAGAATAAGGTATTCCCATTTGATAATACCAGTTTTTGTTGTCAAGAAAAAATTGGATTTTATCTACTATCTGCTTTTGATTTTCAAAAAACATGTTTGAAAATGTTCGCGTACTATCAAACGGATATTCTGCCCAACACTCATATTTATAATCTTCATATTTTGTTTTTATTAAAGTGTAAACAAACTTTTGACTATTTCGGCTTTTTTCAATAGCTTTTGTATAAGAATTTGTTAAGTTGGTAACATAATTTTTAATACCACATGTATTCGTTTCGTATGAATAAAGTGTCAATGTAATTTTATCTGTTTTAGTTGTTTGCTTATCTTTTTCACCTCCACCTGAATCTTCAGTATAAAAATCGGCAATAGCATATATTTGTAGTTCCTTATTATACAAAAAAGGTTTCTTTTGGGAGACTATATACATATCAGATTCATCATCGTCATCATCTTTATCGCGAAATTTATCCATTGCTATATAAAGCTCTTTTAATTCACGAATGGATTCATTTTTATCCATATTTTTAACAATATCAGACCACAATGCTTTGCAAGAATTGGTAAAGCACGATGATACTACTGGATAAAGATTGTAAGCACCAACGCTGGAACATCGTTTACCTTCGTATATTATTGAATATTTTTTGTAAAATAAACTTTTAACGGTGTCGTGAATATCTATATTCCATGGCCTATTAAATGCATTATTTTCGTACAATACTTTTACAAAATAGCTTATCATTACAAACCCAATTGTTGAAAAAATTGCATCAATAAGTTGATTTCCTGTTTTCATTCGTTGAAATAGAGAAATTTTAATAGAATCATTAAATGTAGTTTGTAACATGTCCATTAAATCAAACCCAGGAGGCATTTATGCAATATATTAAATCGTGTGTTAGGTTTAATATATTTTAATAGTTAGTTATTTCAACATGTGTAAAATACTCGTTTTAATTTATATTCTCGCATGCACTTGTTAAGGAAACATGCACATTTCGCACATGGCTTTGAGTTTACATAATTTCCATCATTATCTCCCCTGCCAAATTTCATAATATACATATCTGCATCTCTCATCTTATTGTAGTTTCCCAATGCTCTCACAACATTTTCTTCTGCGTGTAGGTTTCTATCTGTGTGAAGATATGTGTTATAATAGCTTTTACTAGTTTCTTGCCTATAACCAATGCGATTTACCGCAGCGGCTATAATTTTGCCTCTTAAAACAATTACTGCAACATGTGCTATTATATTTGCCATCCGAAATCGTTCAAACCGTTTATCATATTTAATCTCATCTAATACTCTGGTTATATCTGAATTGGGCATTTAAGGTGCAGCTATTTTAATACTGCAATTTATTTTTATATTTGTTTCAAACAACTTTCTTTAAAAGTCGTCTTTAAGAGCGGCTATAACTCCATTTTGTAAGGATATTACTTCTGTTAATGAATCAATAACTTCATTTTTTTTTGTAATTACTTGGTCTTTTTCGCGAATCATAGAAATAAGTAATTCAACATAGTTTGTTAATGTTAACAATAATCTAGTCATTATATCTTCTTGAACCAAAGTCATAATTATACCCGTATTATATTATAATTATGATGTTTTTATATTATATTGATAAAAAAATTGATGAAAAGGTTATTCTATATTATTGCGTTAAATTACAATGAGAAGAATGATAAATGCGTTCTGTTCATATTTATCCAAGAGAAAATTGCGACGACGAATAATCAATAAAAAAGTAAATCTTAGTTTACTTCTTGATTCAGACTTGTCTTATATGAATTTGTCTGACATTGATATGAGAGGAGCAAAAATGTGTGCGTCAAACCTAACAAAAACTAAATTTAAAAACACCACCTTGCAAGGTGCGGTTATTAATTCGGCAAACTTAACCGGAGCAAACTTGTCCGATGCAAAATTAAACTTTGTCAACTTTTCAGGCTCGGATTTAAGAGGTGCAAATCTTAGAGGTGCAAATTTATATAAGACAAATTTTGATGGTGCAAATTTGTCTTATGCTGACTTAACCGGTGCAAAAATTGATATAACAACGAATTTTACAAATGCAATAATGATAAATGTAATTATAGACATTAATAGATTAAATATTGCAATTACGACTGGTGCTGATATACAACACATGAATGGGTATGACCAATTGCTGCATAGTTTAAGTTTAAAGTCATATGGTAAAAAAAAGATTATACCAGTTAATTTTACACAAGTTACTTGTTAAAATCGGCTGAAATGCGTCATAACTTTTGACAATAAGTAATACAACATGCCAAAAAGAGCACTGGTAAAAACAAACCCATACAAGTTTATATTGCCATCTTTGGAAAACAATGCAGGAAAAAATTTATATAAATAACGTTTAAAAATTGGAAGTTGAAACAAGAAATATAATACAGCAATTAATAAGGGTATTTGAATTTCATCATATAGCTGGTCCAGACTATCACCATATTTTTCATTTTTATTGTAATTATTAATTATATCTTCATTATCCTCTTCTTCCGTAATGTAGTCTTTAGTAGATGCAGGAGGAATGTAAGTTGCTTGAACTTGTGGATCCTGCATAATATTTTCTGTATTGCGAGGAATATCTCTAGACGGCAATTGGGTTGCTCCGGTAGAGCTGGCTTGTTGCAAACCATTAACAATTTGTTGAATAGTTGTTTGGTCTAAAGAAACGCCTCCCGGAGAAGATTGTCCAGGACCAGGTCCAATTTTTTCATTTACTGACAGCGTGACATTTCCACCTATACTTCCCCCACCTACTGGGTCAGTTGGCAAATCCATTATACTTGTTGAATCAGAAGACATATAATTATTATAAAGAATGATGATTTATAATAATTACGCAAATTTAAACATGAACTTCCTTTTTTTTAGCATCGCATTTTGTTGTAACTGGTGTAAATTTATAACACTTTCCTTGATGTTTATAAATCTTATCTTCTATTTCATCTAATGGTGGAGCTTTCACAATTAAACAATTTTTGCCCTTGCAAACGGTTCTAAATAATGTCGCTAATCCAAATCCCAATATAATAGACATAAGATATTTACCACTTTCTGTATGAACAAATTTACTCAAGTGCATTTATATATTGTATAGTTAATATAAAATATATAAACAAAGTTATTATGTGTTAGTTATCTTCAGGTTTTCCACTTTGAATTGGTATGGTTTTAATTTTTGAAGAGTCTGCAGGACATTTTACTTCATTTGCCTCATATACAAAGCAATTGTCAGCATTATCTTTGTATTGAATTTTACCAGTATTTTCAGGAGTAGGATAAACATAAATAGTTTTAAGTTCAGGCCCCCACACATAGACAAAGAAAAGACCAATTGCTAAACTAATAATGAAGACGGGAATGTTGATAAATTTTGTAAGCATATTATCTTATATTTATTGTATATATTTTTTTAAAAGCTAAAATAATTTGTTGCTCAACCTTGTCCAGCCGTTACTTTATATGTTTCACCAGTTTTTTCATTTTTTGCAATCAATTCACCTTTAACTAGCTCTATTTTAAGACCTATTCTATGTGCTTCTGTTGCTGCAATTGTTCCATCTGGGAGTAAATTGGGATGAATTGTAATTTTTGGACGAGGAGGTTCATCATCAGATTCATTGTCAGAATCTAAATCAGAGTTTTCAGAGTTTTCATCTTCTTCTTCTGATTCTTCTTGAAGTTTTAATTGAGGCTTTAACTTAAATTTTTCAGGCCTTGTATCATCTTCTTCATCTTCTTTCACAATCTTAGCTTTAATGTCTGGGATAGCCTCAGAAAAAGCAACATTCTTTGCAGGCTTTTTCTTTTCAGCTTCTACACCAATTTTAAAAGAAATCACTTTTTGTCCATTTTCCATCAAGTCCCATTCCAAGTTTTCATTTGTAATAGGCAATTGAATTAAATGAAATGTATTGTCATCTTCATTATATTCAACTCCATTATATACATATTTTTTATTCATGATTTCATTAGCTCTCGGTTCAATAGCATTTTTATATAACTCAACCGCATCAACAATTAATTGAGTATTTTGGGTTGAATTGTATTGTTTAATCATTAAATTAAAGTTATCCAAGTTATTGTAAAACTCCAATTGCAATTTTTCTAATTCAGCTTTTTTTACTGGATTATCAACAACATCTAAATAAGTTTGTAATGTAAATTCATAAATTTTTGTAAATTCAGTAACTTGTTCTTTTAATACATCAAATTTTAATACGGCTTCTTGAGCAGTAATATAGCCAAAGAGTAAGTCATTTTTATCAATAATAACACCTCGTTTATATTCATTTAGAGTATTTTCATCATTGTGAAGGTTTTCCTGTATATTTTGAACAAGTCCCAGATTGATGTCTATGTTAAATGGACAAGGCTGTTTTCTATCACCACACAAAGCAATTAAATGTCTTCCATCCTTTTGATTTTTAGTAGAAAAAATAGATCCGACTGGTCTCCTGCAATTAATGCATTTTGGCTTAATTTTCATGTATTCAGCTCGTTTTTCTTTCCAACTTAAGCCTTCCAATTTAATAATTTGGGTCTTGTCTTTTTTTAGATTACTCTCATATTTATCCTTATATCTATAATATTGGTCTAAACTATCAATAAATTTTCTCTTTTCTGCGTCCTTCTTCTCGTCTTCCTCTGTTTTTATAATATTTTTTTGGGCCTGGTTCATTCTATATTATATATATATAATATAATATAAATGGAAATTACTCCCAATTTTGTTAGTTTCAATTTTGATTTTATGAGTTTAGAAAAAGAATTTAAAGAGATAATAACCCGTGGATATGATTCTTATAGTACTAATAAATCTCAATATCCTTCCGATACTTTTTCAAAATACCCAGGAAACAGAGCACTAGTAGTAAATTACATATTAAGAAAAATGGAGGGTAAAGAAAAAAAAATACATAATTTATTTTTTCCATTTTGTGGAAACGGAGAAAATGAAGCGGCAATATGTTATAAATTATTAGAAAATGGGTTTAAAATTAATAATATAATTTTAGTTGATATACAAGATGCAACAATTGATAAAATGAAAATCTTTTGTGCTGTTTTTAAACATCCAACCGTAACAAAAATGTATAATACATCAGATAATACAACAATATTAAACTTAACGTCTAATTTGTATTATTTTAAGTATGGAGATGAAAACTTGATGGATTTAATAAATAAATTAATTCCAGAACAAAATAATTTTTGCATAGGAATCCAGCCTATAATAAGAAATTGTTATGAAGATAATCAAATCACTAGAGTTAAATTTAAGGCTATGAAATGGAATTTAAACCCAGATGGTTCAGTTCCTTATGACACATTTGGAAATAATATAGTAAATTTTTTTAATGAAATATTAAATAAAATTGGCGAATTTTCCATAGTTATGTATAATGTTATTAAAGTTGTAATGAAAGTAACTTTTCCTGATGGAATAAACTGCACAAATATATCAAATGCAATACTTGATGGGTTGCCACCAACTCCTCCAGCATCATCGTCTTCTTCATTTCCGGTTCCTGTTCTAACCCCCGTTCCTGTTTCAACCCCCGTTCCTGTTCCAACCCCCGTTCCTGTTCCAACCCCAGCTAGAGCTCAAGGACTGCCAAGAAGTTCCTCAATAGAAAGACAACAAGAATGGGAAGAGGCTTTAGAACAATCTTTGCCCGGAAGCAGTAACAGTATATTGCATACGGGTTCTCCACCTACCAACCAAGACGCAAAACATATGGAACAATCATATATAGAGGCGACTGCAGCTAGATTAAAAGTTTCGGAAGATGAAGCAAGAAAAATATTAGTAAAAAACAGATTAACACCAGATTTAATAAACTCACTAAATTTAAGAGGCGGCAAAAAAACTAAAACTAAATCAAAAAAAACAATTAAAAAGAGAAAATACAGAACAATGAAAAAAAAACGTAGTAAAAAGACTTCAAAGCGAAAGTAAAAGTTTTTATTTATTTATTTTTCTGTGAATAACATCATATTCTGTTTCCCAGTGAGGTAAACCAGTAATTAATTCTTGATGTGCTTGCTTTTTAGCCTCTTGAAAATTTTGTATTTTGGATAAAATATACTGTTGCTTCTGCCTATTTCTCATATCTTTTTCTACAGGAGTAAGTTTTCCTTTATACTTAAAAAACAATATTATGCCTAAAAGAAGTAAAAATCCTACGCCTAAAGCAATATTAATTAGAAGATTGTTATATGTAATTTTAAAGATTCTGCATTGCTTTAAAGTTTCACTTAAAAAGTATTTAACTCCAGGTTCTATTAAAGTAGGTTTAGTAAAATTATCAAAATTCATTTTAATGCCTATTAATTACTGTTATAAAAACAAAATAAATTATACACAATATCTATATGGATAGTTCTTTCTTATCACTATTAATTTTTGCATTAATTACGCTTGTTTATTATATGTTATTAAAACCCAAATTAGATGCCTCTGTATATGATGACCCAACTGGAGCTCAATATGCAGCTTATAGCAGCAGCAATAATACTGCATTAATCATATACTTTTTGTTTGTTGTATTAACTCAAATGGGAGTAAATGCTAGTGTCATGGTAACAAAGTGTGGTGGAAGTTTAATACAGAATATTGGTTCCGCCTTTTTAATGACTTTAATCCCTTGGATTTTTATTTTTGGTGGAGTAATGGTATGTTTAATAATGTTCCCAGGGTTTAAATCAGCATTTTCCAATGTAATTGGATATTTTGCTGTATCAAATTCTGCAAATAACATTTTATCCGAGTTATTAGTAAATACTGATTTGAACCAAACAATAAATGCGGCAGATGCTGACCCAGAAAAAAAGACTAGTTTAAAGAGTGCGGCAGAAGCTATTATCAAGTTATGTGGAAACATGTCTATTTTAATAAATCAAATTGTACCCTCAAATTTTGTAGAGTATTGGGCAATGTTGGCTCCTTTAATGAAGGAGCAATATCAAAATGGTGCTCCTGAAATGAAACAAAAATTATTAGATGCTGTTGTTGTAAGAGATAATATAGGAGAAGCACTTTGGTACATTTACACGGCCGTTTTATTGATATCAATAACTCAATACAATATTATGAGCAGACCATGTAATAAAGATTTAGCAACACTGCAGGCAAGTCAAGACCAATATTTGAAAACAGAAGCTAGCATAAATGAAAAGACTGCAAAACAAAATTCAACCATTTATACGATGTAAAAGATCAAAAATATTATGGATAACATATAATTTATTGGAATATGTTATGCATTTAAAATAGACTGTGTCTAGATAAATAGTAGAGAACAAACAAATAAGAGAGAATGCCTAAAACAATAGCTAAAAGCCAAATAGGAAGAATTGTTTTATTGCGATATCCAATGCCAAAGTCGCGAAGACTTCCATCTTCTCTATATAAGAAACTTGGTTGTCCAATTTGAATTGTAATAAAAATAGCTAAAAATAACAAAATGCTGACCAGGGTAACATTCTTTGAAATATAAGATCTATACATTGAATTCATGATTATATATATTATATATAGCAATTATTCTGTAAATAATTTCATAAGTTTTTATTTAATTATGATATTATTTGCCCGTAGTGCCTTTTTTTCAGTTAGTCTCGTTCTTGCCAATTGTCGGCGTCTTGTTCTCCACCAAAATAGTCTTCTCCTGCATCATCTCCTGCAAACCACGCAATATCATTTTCTTCTCTATCAATGGCTTCAACTGCATCGGCATTTTCCATATAATCTTCTAAAAATTGCTCTACATTTCCATCTGTAACATTTTTGTTTTTTCTCAAGTTTGTTTCAATCTCGGCAATTTTTTCCATATAATCACGTTCCTCATCATAAGTCTCTTTTACATAAGTTGTTAATCCCTTTTGCAAACCCTTGCTCCAAACTCCCAATTTATTAATCTTTAAAATGGTATCAGCATCTCGTTCTTCATCCGTCATGGATTGAAGTCTATCAGTAAAGGTATCTTTTTCACGTTCTTTACTCTTAAAAACAACTTCCATTATTTTGTCGTAACTCAAATCAACAATATCCTTATGTTTAGTCATGATTGTCAAGAATGCCACCATTAATTTAGAAATTCTAATCTTCATATCTTTAATGTTACCTAAAAGAAGTGTAGGTGTTGTTTTAGATGATAAATGTAATTCATCTTCCTCCATATTTTCTATAGTTAATGCCATTTCTCTCTCGTCTTTATCTTCAGGTATATCCACAATAAGCATATCTTTATCCTCAGCTAACCTTTTATAAACATGCAAAGTCTGTAAGAAATAATTTTCAAAAAGTAGTTCACTAGTTCTCTTATCAAAAACAGAGTATGTTTTATTTCCCTTGTAATTTATGTCAGTCATATAAGGTGTGTCTTGAGCTAAATTTAATAAATTTTTAGTTGTTTCTGCTGTCTTTCTTAAGATATTGGCGACAATCCTATCATCATAAAATGGTCTTAAATCTTTATAATATTCACCAATTATATTTTTTATATCCGAGTTGTGCTTTTGAGACAAATTCCAGTATTTTGGCAAACTGACTGCGTTTTGGAAATCCACTTTATTTATAATTGTCTCGGGAAAAACATCTAAAAATTGATGTATATAGTTTTTGACAAACTGGATGTTGTTATACATGCTCTCATCAGATATAGAGTCCTTAACGGCATCTTCTGAACAACTTCCCCATTTCATAACCGTATTTAATAAGACCTTTATGTCCATTAACTTTCGTTTTGTTATCCCGCTATTCTTACTAATAAAATCATAAATTTCATTATTCATTTCAGAATTAACTCTTGCCAAATAATTTTTCAAAGTTCGCATTTCCTCAGTATCTTCCGTAACAGCAATATCAAAAGTATCAAGAGCATTATCCATGTTTTGTCTTAAAGCTTTGGGAACAACTTCATTATCATCATCTCTGTCCATTTCTTCAAGAATATTACGCATTTTTTGTATTTGAGTAATAGTTGGACTGTCAATGTTTATATTTACTATGTTCTTTCGGTCAACATATTGTAACAAGCGTAGCAAAGACTCATTGTTATAATTTTTTCCCTCTTGTTTAAGTTTTCTAATTTTCTCACTTATTGAATCAGATTTTGAAAAGTGCTCCGGTTTTCCACCGCAAATAGCATCTAATTCAGGACTAATTGGGATAATTGAGTTAAATTTGCAATACACAATAAACGCACGATAAATAGTTTCATCACTATATTGGTCACTTAAAGGAGCATATATATTTTTAGAATTCTCTCTACAGAAAAACATTGGTGCTTTTGTTACCGCATCAATATCTTCAATAATGTTAGTTAAATCCTTAACAATCTTGTTATAAACTAAAATTTCAGGTTCCTCTTCAATAAAATACTTGATTGTGCTTATTCCACCGCGCTCACTGCAGCATGCGTTTTCCAAGAATGGTTCTTTTGCAGAGTTTGTCAAGAGTAGCTTCTTTCTATCTACTACTTTTTGGATACATTCTTGAAGAGCTAGAGAGAAAAATATAATTTTAGATTTTATAATTAAAATTTTCTCTCTTTGACATGTTGCCCCACTCTTAAAATTACGCAAACATTCCTTCTTGAAGTCCTCTGATATGTTTGTAATGGGTTTAAGTTTGAATGGAATTAATGGTGGTAAAAACTGCGTCCATTTATTCAATGCATATTCTGATGGAATGTTATCCTCGGGATTGACTAATAAGTATTCTAATTTGTCCTTGAACTTTTGCATTACATCCGAATTGTTTGTGTAATATGTATCAATAAATGCCTTTATTTTTTCGGCTATTACAGACTCTTTCATTCGCATTAACGCTGACCAGGGATGGGTCTCATTTCTTAATTTATAAGCAACGCAAGACAAGTATTGGAGAGAAGACAAATCGCCAGACCCATCAAACGGATATCCAGTAAATGAACGAACGCATCCCGGAAAAGTTCTACGTGTTTTAATGGAAGGAATCGCACTTTGAACTCCTATTAAATAAGCACCCAATGTCAAATACAATATTGTGCTGTTATAAACTGAGATGTATGGAGGAAGTTTTTTACCTTTTTTGGCAGCTTCTTCAACGCGTAATTTATGGTCTTCTTCAGAAACCAACGCTCCACTCTGCATCATTTCTGACGCAATTTTAATAATAAACTCTTTTTGGTCTTCTATAAAAATTCCCATTTGTTCGGCCAATGCACTAACAATATTTGACATCATTTTTGTTTCTGGTGTTGTGTATTTTTTAACAACTGGTTTGTTAGAAGTACTCAATAATGCGTCACCCAAATCTTGTTCCATTACTTCTCTCGTTTTAACCTTATAACCCTCTTCATATCCTTCATCTATATCAGGGTCAATTGCACGAATAACGTAACCACTGTATTCATCAACCCATGAATCTCCATCATCACTCTTTTTACCACAATCTTTTATAATTTCATCCATTACTCTCATGTAGTTGTTTGGATTCTCCGTCCAGCAAACAGCCAATTTATACATAAAAGAAGGAAGCAATTTTACTCCAGTTTTAATACAATATCTCCAATGTAAACCATCTTCTGTAGTGGATTCTTCTGTATTTGGTTCTCTAGTAAAACGAATTACAAACCTTACAATGTAATTATTTTTATTTGTAATATTTGGTTGTCCCAATATTAGGTCTCTAAGCTTTACATAAGGAGATGTAACAATGTCTTTTTCAAAATCGTCATTTCCAACACCAAGTTTAAATTGTTCTGCGTTATATTTAAAAATTCTTGAGTGATGTATGTTGTGTAGTTTTTCTATTATGCTGATATCATAATCATAGTTTTTAGTCAATAGATCCATTAATTTTTCCTTAGACATGTCGTATTTTTTGTCAAATTGATTAATGATTTCCTTTAATGCATTTTCAGTAACATGACGCTTGTTCAAATCTTGAGTTTCACAAATAGCTTTGTACTTTTTATCAACCTCCATACAGTCTTTTTGGAAATCGCACAACAAGGATTGGTTTGAAGTTACAGTTTTTTCATCAATTGTCTTGTCTGGTTGCCATTTATTATGAATGCGTTTAAAATAAAGCAACTTGTCTTGAGCCAAATCATAAAGAATCGCAAAATCTCCATCAACAACTCGTTTCATCCCAGTAATTAATGTTTCGGCCATGTATGGGGCGTCGTCTGGTCTAATTTTATTTTTACTAATTAGTTTTTGAATGAGGAACTCGTTGAATGCCGCAGGTTCCATAGATATTTGTTCTTTTTGATAGTCATCCAAAATACCATACATAGTGTCATCGTATTTTTTATCAAAGTATGTCAATTTATCGTTATCTGCAGCAATTTCTTCAAGAGTTTTGTATTGTTTTGATATAACAATGTTAATGCATTTATTGTCTTTTTCTTCTTCTTTGATAGCTTCATCAAGTTTATTCTTTTCTTTTTCAATGTTCTCAATAATAGAACTAATATTTTCAGGCATCATAGTTCCAATGTTTGCCAAAGCTAGTGCATTATTATAAATATTTGAATAATCGGTTGTAATCATTTTCCATAAGAGTTCAGAACTCGTTAAGGTTAAATCACTCTGATCATAGTCATAGCTTCTTAGAACTTCATTAAAATTTTTTCTATCGGTTAACAATGATACAATGCTTCGGTCATTAGGTTTAAGGCTAATATTCATAGCCTTTTTCTTTATAGCTGAATATTCTTTCTCTCTTTCTTTAAATGATTTATAATATTCTGAAATTTTTTCTTGTAAAAACAAATTCATTTCTTTGTATTGCATAAATGTCAAATCGTCTGTATAAACTAAGAATGGTTCTAAATATCCAACAATATCGTGAAGAGACAGTCTGCCATGAATATATTTTTTCATTAAACTGAAGAGAACGCGAGTTTTTGGAACAATCTTTTGTATAAATTTTTTGTATATCTCAAGATTTGTCATTTTTTCTCCGCTTTCGCTCTTTGCCAAAACATAATTTTTAATACTATTTATAAATTTTCTCTCTCCATCGTCTTTACCACTTGTTTCATCTTCAGAGTACAAGTTGCTTACAGTAACCTTATTAACACGCGTGTTATCGTTTAACAATTGCCAATAGTTAATAAATGTATTATTTAAATTGGCCTTTTCGTATATAGTAGTTGCTGGAAGGTTAATATGAGAGAAGCGAACTGCGGGTTCTGGAAGAGTTAAAATTGATTTTACCTCTAAAATGTCGGGCTGAGTAATATTAACTCGGTGTGAAATCATTTTTTTGCCAGTTATTTGGGTTGCATCAAGACGACTTACACCCAAATTATAACGTTGTATAACAAATTTTTTGGTTTTAACAATATCATTCTCAACAATAGAAGAACTAAAATCATCCAAATTATCAATAATTGCAGTTAAATCATTTTCAATTGAAATACTATTAATTACATCAAAGGTTGTCTCAGCATTTGTTTCATTAAAAGGAGTTAAATAAGGATTTAATTCTGCGATTAAATTAAAATACTTGTTTTGTTCAGACGGAGTGTCATTTGATTTATAACGGTCAAAAATGTTTTTCATTTCTGAAATATTTTCATCAATAGAGAGAGGAACAATATCAACAAAGCCCTCGGAGTCTTCTTTTGAGCTAATATTATAAACCTTTTTAACGTTTTTTGCTACGGGTAATAACCAATATAATAATGTTTTAAATGACATTAAATTTGTAGCGAGTGGTTTCCAATTGACCGTCTTAACAATAGGCCCAATAACATTTCCATTTTCGTCTAAATTAGAAAACTCAACTCGCAATTGTTTAAATCGTTCAATCAGTGTGTGAATATTATTTAAAACAGCTGTAGTTCGTTGTGTATTTGGAACATTAGACAATAATTCATTTAATAAATCATCAGTTTGTGAATAAATATTGTATCGTTGTTGGCTTTCTTCAACGTCAACTAATTGCGTAATTGCTGCCAACTCTTGACCAATTTTAATTTCATCTGCACGAACAAAGAATTCGCGGACAGTGTCTTTAATATCTTTTGCCGGTAAATTATATAAGGTCTCTCTATTTTCTATTGCGGCATCTTCATCTAATTCTTGAATCGGTTCAATAGATTCATCAGACTCTTCTTGTACCTTTGGTTTTTCTTCTTCACGAATTTTTTCTGGTTTCTCTCTAATTGTTATTGTTTCAATGGGTAAATCTTGTGGTAAACCCTTGTATCCAAAATTTATATATAATGTGTCTCCTTCTGGATAAGATTTAAGTTCAATCATATCTTCTTCTAGATTTGTAATTTCTCCAGTAATAATAACTGGTGCATCTCCACCAAAAAGAATGTCAACCCATGTTCCAGGCAATAAATTATTTTGTCTAGCATATCCATTATTTTCATTACGGTCAATTAAAGCTATGGATGTAATAGAACCATCACCCAATATTCCATCTGCACTAATTTTTAATCTTAAACTAGTCAAATCGTCTACATTTACCAACTTAATAGAATTCTTGTCTATATACTCAATAATAAATGTCTTATCGTTCAAAATCTTATTTGATGGGGCTTCAAAACGGACAACATCAGATAATTGCAAATCTATGGTTTGCTTTTCTATAGTAGTTGGGTTTTCATTTTCTTCTACACTTTGCGATGATGACATATTGTTCCTATATTTATAGTAGAAATTTTTATCATTATGACAACCAAAATCAAAACATTTTTAATATCAGTTTAAAGATATATTGCAATATAATGTATTGCAATATGTCTACAGCACTTTATAAATTGGGTAATATTCCTGGATTTAAGAATATGCTACTAAATGAATCAACATCTGATTCATCCAATGTTACAAAATTTAATAGGGCCTCATATGTTACTAAAAATAACAATAAATATAGCATTGTTCGTTACGACAAGGAAATGTTAGCAATTGATTTAATTCCTACAGTGGGTCTTTTGAGGTCTGTAGTTGTTGATGCTGCAAATCACGTTGTTAGTTTTTCTCCTCCTAAATCATTTCCTTATAGCACTTTTATTGATAACTATCCCGAAAGAAATAATGACATTGTTGCTGAGGAATTTGTAGAAGGTACTATGATTAATGTATTTTGGGATAAGACCTCAGGTCTTTCTGGTTCTTGGGAATTTGCAACTCGTAATACAGTTGGCGGTGAAGTTAGTTTCTATAAAAATAAGAAAAATGCTAAGACATTTCGTGCTATGTTTTTGGAAGCAGCTCATAATAATGGGTTTAATTTGAACATGTTAAATCCTGCATATTGTTACAGTTTTGTTCTACAACATCCAGACAACCGAATTGTGGTACCATTCAAGGAGACTCAATTATACTTGGTTGAAGTTTATGAGATTGTAAATACTGCCGATGGAACGGTAAATGTGTTATCTCATGATTTAAGTATGGTTAAAAGCTATGAAGGATGGTCCAATGTATCTATTATGTTTCCTCAAGTTTATGACAACTGGACATCTTATGATGATTTGAAAAATAAATATGCTAGCATGAATACACCATATCAGATTCTTGGTGTTGTTATTAAAAATAAGAAAACATTAGAGAGAACAAAGTTGAGAAACCCAGTGTATGAATATGTTAGACATTTGCGTGGAAATCAACCCAAAAATCAATATCAATATTTGACATTGAGAAGAGAAGGAAAGGTTGGAGACTTTTTAAAGTATTATCCAGAGAATAAGAAGGATTTTTCTTATTTCCGTGATAAGATGCATGAATTTACCTTTGCTCTTTATCAAAATTATATTAGTTGCTATATAAAAAAAGAAAAGCCTTTGAAAGAATTTCCAGACCATTTTAGAACGCACATGTTTCATTTGCATAAGATGTTTGTTGATGAGTTGAAGCCAAATAATGAGTATGTTAATAACACTGTTGTAATCAAGTATGTTAATAATTTGCACCCATCATTGCAAATGTATTCAATGAATGCGTGTTTGAGAAAGAGACACGTTGATTTTGTAAAGGTGGAATCAACAACAGATTAAAATAATACGTTAAATTTTTTTTTTAAATCTACTAATATTGTACAATGAAGGTATTCTGTTCCGGTTCTTGTAGGTTGATAGCCGCAATAAGAAATACAAAAGAAATTGAAATTGTGCATTCTTTTGAAGAACCTAATTTTAAAGGTATAAACTTTTTAGGTAAATTTCATGATACAAAATCCCATATTCAATTCATTAAATTTATAAAAGGTGATATTACATTAAATGATGAAAATTTAAAAAACTTTTTTACCGCATATAACGTAGAAAAATGGGAAAATGCACGTTTTTTTGAACCAACAAGTACTATACCTGTAAAACTTTTTAATTTAAAAAAAGAAATAGATAACTGTGATGTATATGTATTTGAAATTTGTTCTATAAAAACATATAAATATAAAGGAGCATATTGTCAGTATGAACAAAAACAAAACAATGATGTTAGTCAATACGAAATTAATATACAAAATGAAAAAGAAATACTAGACGATTTATATATTCTTAAATCTTTTTTTCCTGAAAAAAAAATTATTTTTCAATGTCATTTTAGACCAAATATTATATATAATGATGACAAAAAAGTAATTGAAAAGAGAGAGCTTATTTACAACACTCTTATGAATTTTTGTAACGAAAATAGTAACTGTTTTCTTTATGATCCAAGCATTTTATTACAAAAAAATAACGCATTGTTTGACGGTGACACACATTTTACTAATGAAGGACTTAATGAAACTTTTAACTTTTTATATAATAATTTTTTAATAGATAAGTAATGAATCTGTATAATAGCAACATTAAAAATTATTTATAAAACGGGCATTCTAAATGAAAAAGGCGTAAATGAAAAAATTATAAAGAATTTATTCATTTGGCACCACCTTTTAAGCCCGCGTGGCGATTGTCGCTTTGCTTAAAGTTGGTTAAAACTTGTCTTGAATCTTCTTGTAAACTGAAATTGCATCTGCGATGCACTCCTTTAGGTTTTGTTTAATTGCCATCTTTTCTAGTTCCTCTTTGTATGCAATACGAACAATGCTGTCAAGGTCGTGTGGGTGCATTTTCTTAAAGCCGCAATAGGAAAGCGACTTTGTTCCCTCATAAAACTTGGAATACAAGAAATACTCAAGAACCTTTCCAATTGTATAATCTTCATTTTCCAAGATAACATCATAAGAGTTTGACATTGTGTTGTCAGAAGGAGTAATTTTAAGTTCATCTGTGTCAATTGCAGTATTCAATGCATCCAACTTTTCAATCAAAATATCGCAAGCTTTTCTAATAATTTCTTGGTTTGTAAAGATGCCAACTGTTTGAAGCGTGAAGTCAAAACTATCACGCTTTACAAGTCGCTGACCATCAAGCAATGTCCAATTTTTGGTTTCAAAAATAATTTCATCCTTTGACATTCCGCGGTCCTTCCATTCTTGAGCCTTTTTGGCGAGCTCCTTTTCAATTGCCTCGTCATCTTGTGTAAAACCATAAGTGCAAGTAGAAACCACATTAAACATGCCGTCTTGCTTTGCAGTTCCAATAGAGAATTCGCAAGTAAACTGCAACTTTTCTCCGGGAATCTCATCCGAAATCTTGGGTCTAAGTCTGGCAAAATCAATGTAATAACCAGTCAAACTATTTGGCGGAAAGATTTTCTTTTGGTCTGCTTCTGTCAAGTATTGATTAGTTGTAATATTCTTAATTTTGAAATGTTCAGTAGTTACAAAGATAATAGTATCTGTAAGATTCTCAACATTTACGTCTACAATATAATTCTGAAGAGGCATTTTCAAGTCATTTATGTGGATTGGGATGCAACTTAGACGTTGTTTAAGAATCTCATTGTTCAATCTTGTTGTATTTACAAGAATTGTACACTTATTTTCCTCATTTGGTATGGTTCTAAATACAACAGATGGAATATCGGATAAAATTGTTCTACGAAGACCATTTGCTAGACTGACATTTACATCTCTCAACGTAAAGGTAAGAGTATCACCATCCTCGGTTGTTTTTTCAATTCGCGGGTTCATTGTATCTATATTAAACAAATAATATTTAATATTGTTAATCAATTTTTTAATTAAATGAGTTAAAATAATCTTTCAATAACCTTAATATAGATTAATGAGTTCAATTCTCTATTATAGCAACTTTTGCGAACATTCAAAAAAATTGTTACAAGCACTTTCAAAAAGCCAAGTAAGCAAGGATTTGCATTTTATTTGCATTGATAAAAGAACCAAGGGTCCGGATAATAAAATATATATAGTTTTAGAAAACGGTCAAAAAATTGTTATGCCTGAAAATGTAACCAAAGTTCCGGCATTATTGTTATTAAATCAAAATTATGCTGTTCTTTATGGAGATGAAATATATAATCATTTAAAACCAAAACAAGAGGTTATTACTCGCCAAGCAACCAGCAATAATATGGAGCCTATGGCATTTTCTTTAGGCGGAGGTTCTATTGTATCCGATCAGTACAGTTTTTTAGATATGGATTCTGAAGAATTAAATACAAAAGGAAATGGTGGAATGAGACAAATGCATAATTATGTTCCATTGAATTATGCTGATAAAATAAGCACGCCTACAGATGAACATGACTACAAACAAGGAAGAAGCGGTGGAAATCAAGAAATGACAATTGAAAAATTGCAACAAATGAGAGACCAAGAATTATCTAGTTTGAACACAAAAAAGTAAAAATTATCTTCGTAAAAATAACTTAAAAACTTTAAAGTAATAATTTACAGATATAAAGGAATGGCTTCACAAGCATCAACTATATTAACTGCATTTAATGACCATTTTATGGAATTTGTAAATGATATTGCGAGTGTTTTTCCAGAAGACCCGGATATTTTAAGTGCTAAGAATTCTTTTTTATTGATTAGAAAGGCAAATCCAAAGATGATTATCAAGATATGGCACAGATATGTTGTAGAGAAGTATGAAGCAATAATTGATTCAGGAGATATTAGTTTTTTTATTACTAAGGATTATAGTGATGATTTAACAAATGCTGAAAACTCGGAAAAAATTACAGAAGCTATTGATAGATTAAGAAATCCAGTAAAGTTAATGACGCCAGAAGATCAACAAAAGGTTATGAAGTACATTCAAAACTTGAAAAAGTTATCAACAATTTATCAAAATTTAGGTTAGATAAATTATTTATATTAACTTTAGTTTGATTTAAAAAAATAAATTTATATCAAACATATAAGTAATGAGCGAAGAGCAGAGAGAAATACCGGAAGAGTTTACCAAAATTATGAAGGATTTTGTGTCAGATATTGCAACTACATTCCCGGAATATCAACCCATTATTGATAAGTGGTGGAAACCAAAGACTTTTGATAATATTGAAGATGAAGACGCAAAAAACAAAGTTCTTTTAACAGATGCCCAAGAAAAGATTCGTTCTCTTTTTAATCATTGTATTGGGGTGTATCCTGAGAGATTCTTTGACATATTGTATCAAAAGGTTGAGATATTTGATAATGAGTCATCTGTAAATACCGAATTTTTGCCAGGCATCAGTTTTAAATACTTGTGGCAATGTGACATTAGTGATAAAACTAGAGAGACAATTTGGAAGTATTTGCAAATGGTGTTGATTTGCATTATTGGAAGCGTTGATAATAAGGAGGCATTTGGCGACACTTCAAAGTTATTTGAGGCCATTAATGAGGAGGAATTTAAAGGAAAGTTGGAAAAAACGTTGGAAGGCATGCAGGGTCTTTTTGAAAACTTGGGAAAAGACGGAGAACAAAGTGAAAATGGTGAAGAAGGACCTGGATTAAATTTACCATCTGCAGATGATATTCAAGGTCACATTAATAGTATGTTGGGGGGAAAATTGGGTGATTTGGCTAGAGAAATTGCTGAGGAAACAACACAAAATTTGAATATAGATATGGAAGGCGTAACAGATGCAAAGGATGTTTTTCAAAAGTTGTTTAGCAATCCTGGTAAGTTGATGAATATGGTTAAGAGCGTTAGCGATAAGTTGGACGAGAAAATGCGTTCAGGGGATATTAACAAAAATGAGTTGATGACTGAAGCAAGTGAAATGTTGAATAAAATGAAAAATATGCCAGGAATGCCAAATATTCAAGAGTTATTGGGTAAGATGGGAATGGGTGGTGCTGGTGGAGCCGGAGGCATGCCAGATTTGGCTGATTTAGCAGGTCTTGCAGGTATGGCTGGATTGGGAAGAAATACAAGACTTGATACAAATGCTATGCAACAAAGGATGGATAAATTGACAAAGCAGCAGGCAATGAAAGAGAGAATGAGAAAAAACATGGAAGCCAAACAAATGGCCAAGTTAGCAGCAAGTGCGGCAGCTGCAACCCAATCACAACAAGCCCCAGCCATGACAGATGAAGAATTATTTGCAATTTTTTCAACTGGGGAGAAAGTAGAGAGAACTCCTCGTGGAACTAAACCTACTGGAGACAATGGTGGAAAGAAAAAAAAGAAGAAGGCTGGTAAATAAAAATACACAAGTTAAATAACACAATTATTGAGTTTATTTCTTTTTAGCTAAAAAATTGTGAAATAATAGATAAAGTGCGACGAACAATGCAGTAAAACCCTCTATATAGTTTTGAAGAATGTTCATGCGAATAAAATAGATGTCATGACCAATGGGATCAAGTGTTTCCACATAATAAAACCTAATAGCAGTTAAAACACGGCCTATAAAAAATAATAATAACGGAAATACAAAATACACATTTCCATCTGTCAATATTATAGTGAATAAAAATAAATATAATACACCCTTTAATATGGGGCCAATGCCTCTAAAATCTGGGTTTCCATGACCATCTTGAAATATTCCAGCGTAATATTTTCCCTGTTCTTGTTTTTTCTTATCTAAATCGGCGTCATTTTTTTGAAGTTGTTCATTTGTTTTATCCATTTTATATACTATAATAATACTATATAAAAATATAAAAGCTAGCTTCACTTCTTTTTAAATACAATGTATAAAATTGCAATAAATGCTAAAACAGATCCAGCTATATTGTCATCTACAGTAGAGAGAAGAAATTTTGAATCTTCGCCTCCACCTGCCAGAGTATTAACATAAAAGAAACGAATACCATTTAATATACATCCTAACATATAACACAATAACGCGTATATGGTGTATTTATAGTTTTTGGTTATTGCGTAATATAATGCTATAGACAAGAATAGATATTTTGTTATTAATGGAACTAATCCAAAGTCAGGATTTCCTCTGGCAGTTGCAAATGGTCCGGTGTAAAAAGTTCCATTGGCAATTTTATATGCTTTCAATTTTTCCCAATCTTTTTCTGATTCGCCGTAATGTATATTACTATTGATTTTATTTTCTGTTTTATTTTGGATTGCTGAATTCATGTATATATTATATATATATACTAAAAATAATATAATTGCAAAAGGCTAATTATATTATTAAAAATGAACTTAATGGATTTCCAATTTACAACTTCTTTGTCCATGTATATGATAACAAATACAATCCAACGAATAAATATATTCCGCCTTCAACCGCCTCTTCAATAACATTCATGTCAATAAAAAATTCATCGCTTCCATTCTTAATTAAAGTGTTTACATAGTAAAAACGAATTGCATTGAGCATTTTACCAATAGCACCAATAATTAAAATATAACCTGAATAGAATATGTTTTTGGATAGAATAATAAATAAAATGTAGATATAAAACAAACCCTTCAAAAGTGGTCCTAATCCCTTAAAATCAGGGTTTCCGTCTTTATCCGAAAACCACCCAGTATAAACTTTTCTGTGTTCGTTTTTTAGAACATCTTCAATGTTAGGCATCTATATATTAGTATTCCAAAAAAAATTTACTTTTTCATAAATAAAACATACAATATCGCAATTGTACAAATTATCGCATTAAATATGTTTTGATAAACAATGTAACTTAAATATTCGGCATCGGACAAACCCTCACTAAACGGATTCACATAATAAAACCGAATTCCATTAATTACTGAACCCAAAAGAAAAAATATAATAAAATATGTAGCATACTTGTATTTTTGAGTTAACAATAAATATAATCCAAACAATGGAACAATCTCTTCTAAAATATACCCATAATATCTTATATTGGGATTTCCATATCCATCATCAAGGATTCCACGGTAAATTTTTCTATTTGCCTTTGAGAGTCTAACCTCACCTGTCTCAGTTGGTTGGTTGTAAGGGTCAGAATTTTTATTAGCAAAACTAGCAGTATTCATTATATATTACTGCAACAAATAAATTTTTATTTTGCTTTCTAAAAAGAATAAAAATAAAAATAAAAATTAAGTAATCCTATATATATAATGACAACAACATTTTGGTCAAATGATCCAACCATCCTATTTAATAAAGACTCTGTTTTTCAAATATGGCCAACAACAACCATGACATACGAAGCAAAGTTAAACGCAATCACTCGCCTAGTAATCATAATGACAATTTTAGGATATATCGCAACCATGTCAATGAATATGATTTTAGTCGGTTTTACAACTATTGTAGTTATTTTTGCATTATACAAATTAAGAAAGCCCAAAGTTACTAGGGATACCTTAAATGGCTCTAAAGAGGGATTTAGCGGAATTGATATAAAAAACCAAGAAGCCAAAATTATTACACCAGATACTCTCCAAACTTACTTAAAATCTGACTTTACCCCGGTAAATAAGAAAAATCCACTTGGAAATGTTTTACTTACTGAAATTATGGATAACCCAACTAGAAAACCAGCCCCACCATCCTTTAACACTGAGGTTTATGAAGACATTAATGTATCTACAAAAAAAATGGTTCAAAGCTTGAACCCCGGGATTAAAAATACAAATAAACAACTGTACGGAGATTTAGGGGAACAATTTGAATTTGACCAATCACAATGGTCTTTTTATTCAACCCCTAATACAAAGATTCCCAATGACCAAGGAGCATTTGCCAATTATTTATACGGTGATATGCCCAGTTGCCGCGATGGTAATGCTTTTGCTTGCATACAAGATAACATTAGATACAACTTGTATTAATCCAGTAATTAATAGACAAGAATAAACAAAAATAACAATTAATAATTTAATACTTTTCTTTAGTAAAAAAATAAAAGTATTATATATAAATGGCATACGTCACAGACTTTACCTTTGATAACATGAGTAGAATTGGAAATGATACCTGTTTCCAAGACCAGGAAACGCTCCAAAATATTAGCTCATGCAATTATTTATTACAAAACTATTTTGCGAATGATTGCACCATGACAAAACCTATTGCTTTAGCCACTTCTCAGCCTTGTGTTTTTTACAATGGAACCAGTCCTGTTGGTTCAGGTGGTTGCGTTGTTGATGAAAGCTCCAAGTTATTATTGGGAAGCATCCAAACTCACCCCAAGTGCAGAATTGACTTGTTCCAACGCCCTTTTGCTACAGTACCTTATTTAGGTCGCGGCTCTGTTGATCCCATATTGGAGGCACAAATCCAACAAGGCGAGCTTTTGACAAACAAACGCAGTGTCAATAATCTTGCTGAAAAAAGCTATATTAAATACCAAAACACACCCTTATTGCCAAGCGTTCAAGATCGCGTCACTAATCCCGCTTATTGCGTTGAGGGTGTTGCGTCCGAGGGATGGATTCGCGGCGGTGTTCCTTCTCGCGAATTAACGAGAGATCGCGATTATTATGCCAATCACACTTCTAGTCAATATGTTTAAAAAACTATATAAAATTATCTCTTTATAAAATACTATATGTATAATTCACAATTTATTTCTACATATAGCTACTATGACACTGAATTAAGAAACAAATATCATTCTGAAGAAAAAATTGAAGAGGACGATGTTAACGGGTTTGAAGAATTATCTGAAGTAATATACCAAGCCGATTTATTAAGAGCATTTGGATTTACTGTTGCAGATTTGGAAAAAGAAATAGAATTAAATACAACATTAATGCATGAACTATATAATCAATTTAAAATTCACCCCAGTTTTGCAGAATGCATAGAAAAGTCAAAAAATAAACATTTATGTGAAGATTTAGAAGCTGCATTTATTACCTTATTTTCTTACGATTATTTCTTTTTAACACATAAATGCATTTGTGAGTATTTGAATGACTCAAACATAAGAACAGAATCTATTGAAAATCTTAAAAGTGCATTAGATTAATGCTATAAAATAATTCTATTTATTATATATATTATGGCATCTACAAGAAACATAAATACTATTGGAAACTATAATTTAGAGCAAAGACAATTCAAACATTCAGAAGTGTACACATTGTATCCCAATTCGCAATATGGAGCTGCTTACGATACAAAGCTTCCTGGAAATGGTGTGAATCCAGCACAAATCCCATGGAATCAATTGTCATACAATGCACCTGACATTGAATCATTTTTGTTTGGAATTAATTCAACAAATTTAGTTAATCCAGCGGGTCCTTTGCGACCAGAATTAAAAACTTTGCAAACGGCAAATTTTTTTGAGAAAACACCCACTTTAATGCCTGAGCCTTTGGCTATTGAAAAAAATCAACGCCCATTTCCAGTGCCTAACTAATTTAGAATAAATTTGTAGTAATCTTATTTTTTATATTGTATACGCTTTTTATGAGAGCAACCTAAAAAACTAATAATATTACTAGTACAAATATAACAACCACCAGTTTGAATTTTACTAATATAAGTGGGGATTCCAATTGTAAATATAATTCAGATATAACTTGTTATATTATTAAATCTTAATAATATAATAATGTCTAGCTATACAAATTATTTAGGAGCAAGAAGATGTTGTAATGTAAATAAAAATGTTGCAGAGTCTATTAGAGGTCCTCAGGGAATTCAAGGACCACCAGGAGATTCTTCTAATACTGGAGCAACTGGACCCCAAGGAATACAAGGAATTCAAGGCCCTCAGGGCATTCAAGGAGTTCAAGGGGTTCAAGGGGTTCAAGGAGAAAATGGAACTAATGGAACTAATGGAATTGCTGGTCCTACAGGACCTCAAGGGATTCAAGGAGTAGCGGGTCCCGCGGGTCCAGCATATACGGGAACGACTGGAACGGCGGGGCCCACGGGACCCCAAGGAATACAAGGAATTCAAGGTCCTCAGGGTATTCAAGGAGTTCAAGGAACTGATGGACCTCAAGGACCTCAAGGTATTCAAGGGATTCAAGGGGTTCAAGGCCCAGTAGGTCCATCGTCAATAAGTGGAACATACCAACAAATAAGTGTATCAGGAAACTCTACTGATGGATACACTGTAGGTTTAGTCTTAGATGTTTATACAGCACCTGGTGGTAGTTTTTCTGCTCCTGCTACTTCTGGTGGTGCTGGAGGAACTATAAGTGCTACAAACGGTTTTTACAATTCAATCCCTGTAACTGGAAGTGCTTCTACACAGTATTATGTTTGGAGAAGTAGCGATAATAAGTTGGTTACTCGTAACGGAACATCATTGCTAAGTCATAAAAATAATATTATTGAATTAGACACATCTGAGTTATTAAATAAAGTTTTGCTTATGAAACCAAAGTCCTTTACTTTTAAAGATTTTTGGGTTGATAGAGAAGACCCTGAAAGCATTTATAATTTGCAAACACAAAAAAATTACGGGTTGATTGTAGAAGATGTACTAGAAATAGACAAGGAACTTTTATATCATAGACCAGATAAAGATACAAATGAATTTAAACCATATATGTGGAAATCAGAAGCAATAATTTCACATTTAATTGGAGCAATTAAAGAATTGAATAAAAAAAATGAAGAGTTATCGCAAAGGCTAAAAAATTTAGAAGACAAACAATTATAAAATTGTGCAATCTACCATTTGCATTTTTTATAATTTTATTATCACTGTAATATAATAATGTCAAGCTATAAAAATTATTTAGGAGCGAGAAGATGTTGTGATTTAAATAGTGCAGGTTTAGCTGGTCCAATTGGTCCCCAGGGCATTCCAGGAACAAGAGGTTCCACAGGTGTAACTGGTTATACTGGACCTCAAGGACCAACTGGAAGAAGTTGTAGAGGACCTACTGGTCCGGAAGGGGCTAAATCATTTATTATTGATCATCCTTTAAATCTTGAAAAATACTTGGTTCATGCCTGTTTAGAAGGACCAGAAGCCGGAGTTTATTATCGTGGAAAAGGTGAAATTGCAAATGATGAATCCGTTACAATACAATTGCCCAATTATGTTTCAAAATTAGCTAGCAACTTTACAATTCAAGTTACTTCAATTTACTCCAATGAGAGAAAAGATCCTAATATATTACAAGCGACAGATGTTACGAATAACGAATTTAAAGTATATGGTAAAAATGGCAAGTTTTTTTGGACCGTTTATGGATTGCGAAATGAGATTTTAGTTGAACCTAATAAATCTTCAATTCATGTAAACGGAGACGGACCTTATAAATGGTATTAAAATATAAAATAATAATGACATTAATATAATAACATTAATATATAAAATGTCAAATTCTCAATATTTAGGTTATTTAGGAACACAAAAATGTTGCAATTCTAAGCAAAGAGGAGTTCAAGGTCCAGTAGGAGTTCAAGGCCCAATAGGTCCAAAAGGATTTATTGGCGTTACTGGACCTCAAGGAATACAAGGACCAAATGGCTTTAGTTGTACAGGTCCTACAGGTCCTACTGGACCTAGTAATAAAACGTTTATTATTGATAATCCCTTAGATGAAAACAAATATTTAGTTCATGCTTGTTTAGAAGGTCCTGAAGCTGGTGTTTATTATCGGGGTAAAGATATCATTAAAGACAATAATTCTGTTACAATAATCTTGCCTGATTATGTTGCACCACTTGTAACGGAATTAACTATTGAACTAACTCCAATTTATTCAAATGCTAATCCACCCAGTATTTATGAAACCTCTGAGATTGAAAATAACAAATTTACAGTTTATGGCAAAAATGGCAGCTTTTATTGGACTGTTTATGGAAAAAAGAATGAAATTTTAATTGAACCGGAAAAAGCCAATCTTCAAGTTCGTGGAAATGGACCTTACAAATGGTATTGTTGATAATAGATAAAAATTTAAATTGACAAAATTAATAATATAAATACAAATTTATATTATTATAAATACATGACAGAACATAATGTAACTTTAGTGAGTGCATTTATTGCAAATGCAAACCAAAGACAAGATAGAAGTACAAATGATTATATTTCCTATGGGAAAAAACTAATGATGATACCAATAAAGAAAATTATTTTTTTTGATGAATTGGCAATAAAAAATTTGCCAAACGAATGTTTCAATGAGGATACACTAATTATACCTATTAAAAAAGATGACAACTATCTGTGCCAATATAGAGACAAAATAAAAAATTTTCAATTAAATACAACCTGTCCTGAAAAGGATACACTAGATTATATGATGACAATTTGTAATAAAACTGAACACATGAAGAATGCTATTTTATTAAATCCATTTCAATCAACGCAATTTGTTTGGGTAGATTTTGGTATCAATCATGTCTTTAAGGATAGAACCGACGAAGAATTTACTCTATCAATTCTTGGATTGAGAGAAAAAGCATTTGAAAATGTTAGAATCGCAAACATATGGGAACCATCTCTTTACGAAATAATTTTTAATAATTTTAGAAGTGATGTGTATAAAGATGTGTTGTGGTTTTTTGCTGGAGGAGTTTTTGGAGGCGATTTAAACTCATTAATAAGATTTGCAGACTTGATGAAAGAGCAATGTATAAAAGTAATTGAAGAAAAACAAACTTTAATGTGGGAAGTTAATTTATGGTTTCAGGTATATTTAGAAAATAAAGAACTTTTTTCTCTCTACAGTTGCGATCATAATCCCTCTATTATTATAAATTATTAAAGATATAATTAAAGTTAGTTGTAAGATACGAGTCCATCAATGTATGTTTTATCATATATAGCTATATTTGTAGTTCTATCCCATGAACTATATGTGCAAATTACTCTCTCATCTTCCACAATCAATCCCAAACAATATTCAATACATTCCTTATCAAACTTGAATGGTGCAGAATAACGCAATAATTTCATATTTTCGTCAAAAACAGAGAATATGTGATAATAATGTCTTGGTTGCTCGTAAGAAACTAAATGTCCGATGAACCATATTTCATTTTTATAATTAAATCCATTTGTTGAACCTCTTACATAATTAAAAATTTTTGGCATATCAATTGTTCTTACCATATTAAGAGTTCCAACTGCTTCGTTAATTTTGCATAATGTAAGAGGTTTCCATTTATAAACAATATGTAAATCTCCCGACAAATTTGCATAAACCCAGTTCTTTTCACAATCGGAAACAGTAAAAGATGGTTTTATTTCTATTGGTTTTAGAATATTATCCTCCTCCATTGGTAAATATTTACCAACAACTATTCCAATTTTGTCGTCTTTATGGTAACCAGTGCCTATGAATAAGAGAGAAGAATCTTTGTTGTCACTATCAACATCACTATCTTCATTAATAGTTTTATGATTAAAAATACGGACATCTTCAACTCCAATATATCTCCTATCTTCATAGTTAACGTCTATCATTCTCTCCTTTTTAATTTTAAATTCCTTGCTCAATTCAAAATATTTATTAATTGTAATAATGTGCTTGTCGCACTCATGATAATAGCCGGTTCCATCAATTTTATAATTTACCAACCGAACATTGAATAAATATCCATCATTTGTTTTATTTGGAATTATACAACCAGAAGATGAATTAAAGTGTGTATAATCTTCTCCAATAAGATGATTAAGAGAGAAACCAAAGTGTATATTTTTTTTTGGCGTTAATATGTCTTTATAAAACTTCATATTAGAAAGAATATTGTTTGAAATATTGTTGTCATTTGTGTGATTTAATGTAGTTACAACTTGTTTGTTTATGTTTTTAATTCCATTATAACAAGAAAAAATAGAATATTCATATTCTAATTTGTAGGTATAAACGTCATTTTGCAAAAATAAATAATCGTGCCATTTTAAATTTTTATCTAATATACTTTTTGCCAAGTTATAAAATGCTAGTGCCAGTTTGCATTTTCCAATATCTCTATAATGGTTAATTATCTCATATAAATTTTCAATTCTATCTGGAAAACAATCGTATGCTTCTAACCAAGAAGAAATAGCATCACTCATTTTTTTCATCCTTTTATATATATGACCTATTCTGAAATAACTATACCAAATTTCTTGGATCCAACCACCTAACTTGATTCTTTTTCTATAATACTCTATTGCTTCTTCATGTTTCCAAGAGTCATAGTAAGTATTTGCTAAATAAAAATGATATCTTTGACTATTTGGCTCTTCTTCAATTCCCTTTGTTAATAATGCAACATCTCTCTCAAACTTGTCACTTTTTGCTCCACCATCTCCAATATCATGAATAAATAATACATCTTTTTCAATATTTATATTTTTGTTATCTGGTGGTGTGTTAATGTATTCATGAGTAACTCCATAATAACTATAGTTTCCATTGTTTTTCACGATTCTCATATTATGGTATAAAAATTCCTCGGTCCCTTGTAAAATTGAAAAAGAATCAGCTATAGATAACATAGTTTTTTCAAATTTATTTACTATTAATACCATATCAGCATCTAAAAATATAACATACTCAGACATTCCTTCACAATGTTTTAAGGCAACATTTCTGTTATGAGCAAAGTTTTTGAAAGGTTCAAATACAACTTTTCCAGTAATATTCTTTGATTCAAAATATTGTGTAATTAACTCAACGGTGTTATCAGTTGAACCTGTGTCACAAATGCAATAAGTGTCAATAATTCCGCTAACAGAATCTAGTAATCTAGTAATAATCTTACTTTCATTCTTTACGATCATATTCAAGCATAAAGTTGGAGGTGCCTTTTTTTCAGTTACGGTTATATCCATTGAATAATATTATTACTTGTGCATTGATTTTAAGTATTATTTTTGAATAAGTTTTAAAATTATTTAAAATATAAAATATATTTAATTGACATTTTCAAATAAAAATATCATCTAATAATAATATTATGTCTTTCACTAGATTTCATGATGACCCTTGTAGAGTAGCAAAGCAATTACAGCAATCAACCGATGTTGGTAGATGGATTTTAAATGTTCCTGGAAATGGTGACAAACCAGCATACATGGCTGATCCACAAATTAGAATTCAAACATGGGGAGGAAATTTAATGACCAATTGTGTTGATTTAGAAAGTGAATTACGCGGAGTTAATAGACGTGCAAATAAAGACTGTTTAGGAAAAAATGAATATCAAAGATATAATGTTCCAACTCAAAAAATATCCTATCCTAGTAATTCAGCTCTTTATACTGAAGAATCTAGAACTATTATGCCGGCATGGACAGCTCGCGATTTGGAACAAGTTGATTGGTATATATTACCTTTAAATCCTCAAGAAAATACTTGCATGCCATTCCAAAACAACTTAAGCACTCGGATTTTAGAAAAAGACAATTTTGTCGCACAGATTCCGTGCTTTACTGATGGTCCAGAATACCTTATTCCCGGTTCATTACCAGTTAATCAAGGTAAACGCTCATTGTCATACCCATCAGGACCAGGAATATGCACGCATGAAAATTCATGCGAAGTTGTTAATAAATAAAAATTAATAAAAATTATAAAGTATTAGATTTAAAAAATATAATACTGTATATATATTAATGGAGTTTGCAATTCCACTTTTAGCATTAGGAGGACTATATGTAGTTTCAAATCAAGAACAAGATAGTCAAACAACAAAAAATATAAGAGATAGAAAGAGACGGGAGAGATTTACAAATATGGGAGCTAAACGCAACTATTTGCCAAATACCGACACTCCTCCTCAAAACTATCCAATTCCAAATGAAAATCAAATAACAGACACTGTCCAAAAATATGTCAATCCAAATGTCGCTAGCGACAAATACTTTGATCAAAATTCTTATGAAGTTAATCAAAATAAAGGCATTTCTGTCGGAAACAATATTCAGCAAGTATATTCTTTAACTGGAGATTATGTTGCAAAAACTGATTTTAAACACAATAATATGATTCCTTTTTATGGTGCAAAAATAAAGGGTCAGGTTTATAACAATAACATGGCCGAGACAATTTTAGATAACATGATTGGAAGTGGGTCTCAGGTTATTAAGAAAATAGAACAAGCACCTTTATTCAAACCTGAAGACAACGTTCAATGGGCTTTTGGAGCTCCAAATAGCAGCGATTTTTATCAATCTCGTGTAAATCCTGGCATGAAAAACAGCAATATTAAACCATTTGAGTCTGAATATGTTGGCCCTGGTTTAGACCAAGGTTATACCAATAAGGGAAGTGGTGGATATAATTCTGGCATGGAAGCCCGAAATGCGTGGCTCCCAAAAACAGTTGATGAATTGCGTGTTGCAACAAACCCTAAAATGGAATACACATTGGACAATCATCAAGGACCTTCTTATTCTCATGTACAAAATGTGGGCATTCTTGGAAAAGTTGAGAAATACCATCCTGATACATTTTATATTCAAACTCAAGACCGATGGCTTACTACAACTGGTCAAGAAAAAGGTCAGATGCTTAGACCTATTGAAGAGGTGCATTCAACCACTCGTGCGACTACAACTCAATCTTATACTGGTGTTGCCGGACCTGCCGACCGAGTGGCAAATTATGTTCCAGGAGCTTACGAAGACTCAAAACGCAATGAACTTCCTCAGTGCGATGTTGGACCATCCACTGCAGTTAGAAGAGGCGACCATACTGACGCAGAAAACTGTTTGAGAAGTCACACAAATTATTCTAATAACCGATCCACAATGAGACAACCAGACACTATGCGAAGCAGTTTTAGCCGAGCAATTGGTGCGGTCATTGCCCCTATTATGGATGCGTTTAACCCAACAAGGAGAGAAGAGTATTCTAACAACTATCGCGTTTATGGTGATGCCGGGTCAAATGTTCCTGATGGTTATGTATTAAATCCTCGCGATGTTACAAAAACCACTATTAAGGAAACTACTTTATACACCCCAAATTCTTATATTGGAAGACAAGTTGAAGGTGGTGGTTATCAAACAAGCAAACAAACCCCCATTACAAATCAACGTGATACCACAAACTGCAGTTATACTGGTTCCGCCGGTGGAAACTCTGGTGCGTGGGGTGATATGAGTTATGAAGCCGCTTATGCTCAACATAACAATGAATCCAAAGAAAAAACAATTGTTAGTAGAACAAATCACGGTAATACCAGCATTTACAGTGAGCAAATGAATGTATGTGTTGCCAAAAATGATTGCGACCGTAACAACACTCGCATGTGGGTGCCAACAAATATGCCTCAAATGCCAATGTCAAAGGAAGAATATGGCAAAATGAGAGCACCTCAATATTATAACCAATGCATTGGATGCGACCGCATTAGTCCTGACATTTTGACAGCATTTAGAGAAAATCCATACACGCATAGCTTGACTGATTCTGTTTAAATTTAAAAATAAAAAATAACATTAATGCAATAAACTTAAAAATTAGATGACATGTATTATTAAGCATGTTATCCAATCTTAATAGAATCTATAATATACCACCTAATATTAAACGTGTTATTAATAAACCTATATTTTTTGATGTATCTTTGAGAGATGGGCTTCAAGGAATACCAAAGCATAGACAAGAAAACATTTGTTTGAATGATAAAATTGATGTATTTCATAGCATGTTATTCAATTATAAACCAAGTAAGGTTGAAGTTGGAAGTATTGTTAATCCAAAAATAATGCCAATTATGGCTGATTCATTAAAGTTACACAAGTATGCCGCGGATTTTATAAAAAATGTGGCCAGTTATGACCCAGAATTGTATATGGTTGTTCCAAATAAAAAGGGACTTGACGTTTGCCTTGAAAATGGAATTAAAAATTTTTCTTTTTTAACTTCTGTTTCAAACAGTTTTCAAAAAAAAATATTAATAAAACTATTCTAGAAACAAACAAAGAATTAGAAGAAATGTTTAAAACGCTTCCAGTAACAGACAATGAATTTAAAACAAAATTGTATATTTCTTGCATAAATGAATGTCC
>Ga0209296_1000405_pt1 | contig 37065 bp, 26 predicted proteins | sample S_130206_EF_Meta_FD_187319 | JGI IMG/M metagenome (GOLD analysis project Ga0209296, IMG submission 187319) | Freshwater microbial communities from Lake Simoncouche, Canada to study carbon cycling - S_130206_EF_MetaG (SPAdes) (version 2) | ecosystem: Environmental > Aquatic > Freshwater > Lake ... | reverse complement strand
TAGGAGGTAGCACCAGCATCGTCGCGAATAAACGCTTCGACCGGTTGCTGTGGCTTCGACGGGCCTAATCCCTCTGCCACTCTGGATAAGAAACTCACCAAATTGTTCTAATAATATATTCTGTATTAAGACAATCAGCAATCGATAAACCGAGAAAATATCAAAATCCTTTGAATTCTTCATTACCTTAAGTCGCTAAATTGCTAAATCACGCTACTGGTTAACATTGTTTAATCAAAACGGGTAGATTTCTTTAGTCTTCATCGTCTTCGGAATCAACCCAGTCTGGAAGAGGTGGGGGTGTCATCAGATCGAGTTCGAGAAGAACAGTCATGGCAGAATCAGGCCTGTTATCTTTAGACTTGTTCATCATGCGTTCGACCAATTCCACAAACCAATCGGAAAGATCGGTGCGAAAATTCGTGATGGGTTCGGATTTTTCCTTACTGCGTTGAGCTTTGATTTTGTCTTTCTTCTCTAAGCCTGGGTAAGGTAGTTTTCCGGTTAAGGCATGATAAAAAGTGCACCCCAATCCATAAAGGTCGGCCCTGCCATCAATCTCGACGGAGTTATAGGATTGCTCCGGTGCAATGTAATCCATGGTGCCCACAATGTAGCCCTTGCCGCCAATGATTTTAAGGTCTTCATCTTTTTCACCTTGGACAAATGCCAACCCAAAGTCAAATAGCTTGGCTTGGTTTTCGGGGGTTACCATGATGTTTGAAGGCTTGATATCGCGGTGGATAACACCGTTTTGATGGCAATGAGCAAGAGCCGTCAAAGTATGGCGCATCAACTTGATTGCAAGGTCTTGAGAGATTGCGCCGGATTCGTCGATGATTTTTTGGAGTGATTTGCCTTGGATGAATTCGATGAGCATGTAGTTGAGCCCGGCGAAATCTTCTAGGCTGAAAACTTTCACGACATTGGGGTGATCAAGTTTCTGGGCAATGTAAAATTCTCTTTTAAACCGGGCGATGAGTCTGTCTTGCCTTTCGGTTTTTAGATTGCGAAGCACCTTCATGCTAACAAAGTTTACTTTATCATCATTTTTTCTGGCGAGGTAAACGGTGCTCATTCCGCCTCTGCCTAGAACAGAAAGCACCTGGTACTCTTTCATGACCAAGCCACGGGATTTACCTTTTAATATTCGCTCTGCCTGAAATCTGGTTATCTTTCCTGCCTTCACCAAATATTCTGCAATGAGGTTGGGTTCGCTTCGGATGGTTTTATCAAGGTTGTTATAAAGCACAACAACTTCCACCTTGTCCATCAATTTGCTGCGCATGAGGGACATGAGGAAGTCGCCTACATTGACTTCAGGATTTGATTTTTCAGGATCTGGGGAGCTCATACTCGTTAACCCCCTTAAACTTGGTGGTTATCAATTAAACTTCTTTTCCACGAATCTGGGCTTTCAGCACATGCTTTAGCCTGTCTTCAATTTTCTTGTGCAGCTTGTCAACTTCTTTGTCATTAAGCGTGCGATCATCAGCCTGGTAACTAAGAGCAAAAGCAAGGCTTTTGGTTCCTGCGGGAACTCGATCTCCTTGATAAATATCAAATAGCCTAGCAACTTTAAGAACATTGCCCCCTGCAGCCTGAATTTCGGCGGTAACGGTTTGGCCCGTGATGGATTGATCAACGACCACAGCAATATCCCTAAGCGCAGCAGGGAAGCGAGAGACTGGCTTGGACAAATATCTTACAGGCAGGCCTGAAGCCAGAGTGAGCAAGTCGAATTCTGCAGCGATTATTTCGTGATTATCAAGCCCAAGGGTGGATGCAAGCTTCGGATGCAGGACACCAAACATTCCTGCAACTTTGTCATGAATTAGCAGGGCAGCGGATTTACCCGGATGAAGGGCAGGGTGATTGCCTGGTTTGAAGGAAACCTTTTCCAGATGAACTCCGGAAGTAAGCCCCTCGACGATGCCTTTCAAATCATAGAAATTCAAATTGTTTTTACCGGAGGAGTCTTCTGTCCAGAAAGGTTTGTTTCGTGGGCCACAAATTGCAATCGCCAGTTTGTAGGGCTCTACAGGCAATGTTTGGCCACTAACTTTTTGATACACTTTGCCCACTTCGAAAAGCTTGACGCAATCGGTGTGTTTGAGGTTGGCTTGGGTCAGCGAGACAATACTTGCCATCAGGCTTTGGCGCATAACAGTACGTTCGCTACTGATGGGGTTCAGCAAAGTTACATAAGCTGGCTTCGAGGATTCTAGAAAAGCAGATTCTGCTTCGGGTGATGTTAACGAGTAGGCAATCGTTTCTTGCAACCCAAGGTGAACGAGCGTGTCTTTTATTTTGCGTTCAAAATCAAGTTCTGGATCGATCAAAACCGGTGGTAATTGCTCTGAAAGGCTGGTTTCGGGAAACTTATCGTAACCGTACAGTCGTGCGATATCTTCAAGAAGATCTGCAACCCCAACTTGGATATCCAATCGATGGGTTGGCGCAGTAACCCGAAGCATTTCGTTGCTTACTTTTTCAACTTTAAACTCGAGGGAAGTTAAAAGTTTGGTGCATTCCTCGATGGGGATTGCGATCCCGAGAATGCGCTTGGCTTCCGCAAGAGAGAAATCAATAACTTGCAAGGGCTTGGGGGATGGATAACAATCGATCCTACCTTCAGCGGGTACGCCTTTGGCAAATTCTTGCATCAATTGCAGTGCTCGGTTGGCGCCGCCGATTACTTGATCAGGATGTATTCCTTTGCTAAACCGGGTTGCAGCTTCGCTGGGCAGTGCCATGGATTTCATTGCTTTGCGAATTGCAAGGAAATCAAAGTTTGCACTTTCAAGCATAACCCGCGAGGTGGATTCCGTAACTTCGGTTTCAGCGCCCCCCATCAATCCTGCGATTGCAATCGGCCCAAGCGCATCTGCAATAACAAGAGTTTCAGCAGAGAGTTCACGATCTAAACCATCTAAAGTCTTGATCTTTTCACCCTTGGTTGCGAAACGGATTACGATCTCGGGAGTTTTTCCTTTGGCTCTTGAGCAGAGAATATCGTAATCGAATGCGTGCAGTGGTTGGCCTTGTTCAAGCATTACATAATTCGTGATATCGACAATATTGTTGATGGGCCTCATGCCAGCTTGATGCAACCTGCGCTTTAAAAAAGCAGGCGAGGGGGCAACTTTTATGTTCTCAATAAGCGAAGCGGTATAGCGATGGCATGCAGAGGTGTCTTGGATGACAACATTTACCTTGCCCGTAATTGCAGGGCCAAAGGTATGAGGTTTGTACTCAAAAGGTTTTAATTTACCCCCGGTCATTGCTGCGACTTCGCGTGCAACGCCTATCATTGAAAGGCAGCGGGCCTTGTTAGGCAGAATGTCGATTTCGATGATTGAATCACCAAAATAATCAACAAGGGGCATACCCACAGTCGCATCGTCTTCAAGGATGATGATGCCATCATGATCCTCGGAGATGCCAAGTTCAAAGCCGGAGCAAACCATGCCATCGCTGGTAATGCCCCTGATTTTTCCGGGTTTAAGTTCTTTTAAAACTTTTGGAGTGGCATGGCCATCGAAAAGCACAGAGCCTGAAAGTGCAAGAATAATTTTTTGGCCCGTATCACCCACAGCAAGATTGGGCGCCCCAGTAACCATCGTTATCGACCTGCCCAAGCCATACTCAACGGTTGGAAGTTTAAGCCTGTCTGCATCGGGGTGCTTATCAACTTTGGTGACCAACCCGATGATGATTTTGTCTTTATCCCAAACAGGGTAGGGGTCTTCTGTCCCAAGTCTTAGTCCTTCAGGTGCAGGAACGCCCCAGTGCTTGATGTCAGAAACTTCAAGCCCTGCAAGGGCTAGTCTGTTTACTAAAGCCTCGAGTGAAAGGTCGAAGTCTACATAATCTTTGAGCCAGCGAATCGGAACTTTCATGATTCAATACCCGGGTTGTGTTGTTGCAAAATGAAAAACCAAAACAAATACAACCGATACCTAAGATTAGAACTGGGACAAGAAGCGAAGGTCGTTGCCCCAAAATTCTCTTATGTCTTCAATGGCATGACGAAGCATGGCAATGCGTTCAGGCCCCATTCCAAAGGCAAAGCCAGAATACTTGGCAGGGTCATAGCCGCCATTTTTCATGACTTCCGGATGAACCATGCCAGCGCCCATGATTTCGAGCCAACCGGTTTTCTTGCAAAGCGGGCAACCCTTGCCACCACACACGATGCAATCCATATCCACTTCAATGCTTGGTTCGGTAAATGGGAAATAACTCGATCGAATGCGAACCTGCCTAGAGTCGCCAAACATTTTGCGGGTGAAAGCGGTTATGGTTCCAATTAAATCGGTCATTGAAACATTGGTGCCAACCACCAAGCCTTCAACCTGATGAAACATGATTTCGCTACGGGTGGTGATGGCTTCGTATCGGTAGCACATGCCGGGCAGAATAACCCTGATAGGTGCAGGGTGAAACTTGCGCATTACATGAATCTGGCCTGGGGAAGTATGGGTACGAAGTATTAAACCAGGGTCGGTAGTATGAAAAGTATCCCACATATCGCGCGCTGGATGATGGGGAGGCATGTTAAGCAGGCCGAAATTGAATTCGTCATCCTCGATTTCTCGGGAGCGAAAAACTTGAAAGCCCATCTCAGCAAAGGTGGATTGAATATCGCGAAGAGTTTGAGTTGCAAGGTGCAACTTCCCAGCGGGCGGAACCATGCCTGGTAAACTAATATCAAGTTTCTCGGTTTCCAAGCTTTTCAGCATGGCTTGTTCGAGGCAGTTTTTAAGGGCAGTTTCGTAGGAAGCGGAGAGTTGTTCTTTGACGATATTGGCTTGCTGGCCGTATTCTTTGCGGGATTCTGGGGCAAGCTCGCTTACTTTTTTAAGAGCAGCGATCATTTCACCATTTTTACCGAAGAACTGAGAGTTCCAATTTCTTAAAGAGGATTCATCACTACAAGCACCTAATTGATCCAAGGCGCGGTTTTTAAGTGAATCCAATTCAGACATTGTATGGCTTCAATTAAGAGGACAAATCAACCTGAGGCCTACTTAAGACCTACAGGTTGGTGCTTTTTAGCCAACTCAACAATTTTAGTGAATGTTTCAGGGTCGCGAATTGCGATTTCTGAAAGAGATTTTCGGTCTAAGCTTACTCGAGCATTTACCAAGCCAGCAATTAACTGACTGTAGCGCATGCCACGCATCCTGCAAGCTGCATTGACGCGAATAATCCAAAGCCTTCGGAATTCACGTTTACGTACCTTACGATCGCGGTAAGCGTAAACACCAGCACGAATCAGAGTTACTCTGGATTGGCGCTGAAGGTTGTGCCTACTGGCACGATAACCTTTGGTTAGTTTTCGTAATCGCTTGCGGTCGCGAAGAACAGTTTTTCCGCTGCGTGCTCTTGTCATGGCTTACCAGATCTCCAACGCTTAAAAAGCGTTTCATTAAAACAGCTACAAAATTAAGATTTTCCGCCCATTAATCGAATGTACTTCTTGGCCAATCTTCCGGTATCAATAACCGTACCACGAAGTTGCCTTTTTCGTTTGCTTGTCTTGTGGCCTAGAAGATGCTTCTTGCCAGCCTTATGGCGCTTAAGTTTGCCATTAGCAGTAACGCGAAATCGCTTCTTCGAGCCTTTGTGAGTCTTTAACTTGGGCATCTGAATTACCCTTCCGTGTCTTATTGGAACCTAGTTATCTAAAAATCCATCAAATCATGCATAAAAAACATGAACATCACTTAACAACGCCTGCAAATGGGATAAAGTTATAAACCATTCACAAATTGCAGGAAAAGATGATATAGGGAAATAGGAGTCTGGGGGCAAACCAGAATCGTGAATTAATCTTTTTTTGGTGCAAGCATGGCAGTCATTTTCTTGCCTTCCATCGATGGAGCTTTCTCCACTTTGGCAAATTCTTGTAGTTTTTCTAAGATTAAATCGATAATCCGCTTACCTTCTTCAATATGCTGCAATTCCCTGCCCTTGAATATCACATTTACCTGAACTTTGTCTTTATGCTCTAAAAACTTACGAGCCTGATTGATTTTTGTTTCAATATCGTGATCCCCAGTCTTAGGCCTAACTCGTAATTCTTTGATTTTCTGCTGATGGACCTTGGTTTTGTTGTTTTTTAGCGATTGTTGATAACGAAACTTGCCGTAATCAAGAATCTTACAAACAGGCGGTCTTTCGTTGGGGTTAACCTCAACAAGATCTAATTCTGCTTCTCGGGCCATTTCTAATGCTTGAAAAGTGGGAATTACTCCAACAAATTCACCGTTGGCACCAATAACACGAACTGGGGAGATGCGTATTTGTTCATTCATGCGAAGGCCCCGGTCTTGGGGAGCCGTTGAGGGGGGGTTAGGACGCTCGTTGATACCTGTTTCTCCAAAAAAACTAATGATGTTGGCAACGCCGGCGCGAAAAACCAACGAATTAAACAAAGTTAGAAGCCGGGCCTCATTAAAACAAGCTAGGTTGTTTATGAGGATATTATAGAATTTACCACGGTAGTTGTGGAATTGGAAAGAGAAAGATTCAATATTTTTAAGGAATTGCCTCAACAAAATCGATTTCGGGCAGATGTTTGCGAAGTTCCTCTTCGATTCCAAAGAGCACGGCCCTGACCGCACTTGGGCACGAACCGCAGGTTCCCAATAAGCGAACTTGCAAAATTTTTCCATCCAATCCTGCCACTTCGATTTTGCCTCCATCCATTTGCAATGCTGGTTCAACATGCTCTAATATGGCTTTTTTACAGGCTTCTAAAAGATTATCAGTTTCCATTAATTATCTCGTTTCATAAAGTTTGTAATCTTATTTTTATTATTAGACAGGGCCGCGCTTGTTAGAGAATCCGGGATTATCTGCAAATACTAGATGGCGCGTTTGTTGGATATCCAACTCCAATTGTTGGACCAAAGCATTTTTATCTACAAAAGTTTTGACGTTTCGGATTTTTTCTAAAAAATGGATTTCTAGGGTGTGATCATACAAATCCCCCTCGAAGTCGAGTAAATGTGCCTCAACTTTTTGAGATAACTCCGAAAATGTAGGATTTGGGCCTATGTTTACAGCAGTTGCATAGGTTTTATTGCCAATGTTACACAAGGCTGCGTACACGCCATTCATGGGTAAAAGGGTTTGAATGTTTTCGAGGTTTGCGGTGGGGAACCCGATGGTACGGCCTCTTTTAGCCCCTGAAACGACTTTTCCTTCGATTGAATAGGTTCGCCCGAGGAGTTTTTTCGCCTGAAGCATATCCCCGGTTTGGATGGCTTTTCGAACCCTGCTACTAGAAACAACTTCGTTATCGACCAAAAAAGGGGTGGCAATGGCGCCCAAGATGTTTCGGTTTAGGCATAATTCTTTAAGTAGATCAATGTTTCCTGTTCGATTTTTACCGAAGTGAAAATCGGGTCCTTCAACAATTCCTTGGGCTTTAAAGGTTTCAAAGATTATTTTTTCAAAGAATTCTTCTGCTTGAAGTTCCAACAATCCATCATCTGTTTTTAATACTGCAACGAAGTCTGCACCCGCAGCGTGCAAAAGTTTTTTCTTTTGTTCGAGTGTGCTTAGAAAACTTAGATTGATGCCTGGTTTTAAAATTAAAAGAGGGTGGGGGTAAAATGTGATTGCGACAATGGGGGCAGGGGGTTGGGAAATCGTTTTTCCTAGGGTTTTCATTTGTGCAATCAGGTTTTTGTGCCCTTCATGCACCCCATCAAAGTTCCCAATAGAGATGATTGCTCCCCGGGAACGGGCGGGGATATCAAGGGTTTTCCATGAAGGCACAATAGGATTTGAGGTCATCTCTTTTACCAATTGATCAAGGGTTTAATTTGCAATTCGACTAACCCACCCTCCATAAGCAGTATACTGGAATTATTCACAAGCTGGTTGGATAGTCGCTGCTGCTTTGAAAAAAGCGGGAGAGGAAAGTCCGGGCTCCATAGGACACGGTGGTGGGTAACTCCCACCGTCCGAAGTAGCATGCTTAACTGTGTGTTGCGTAAGGGTAGGGAAAGTGCAACAGAAAGATACCGCCCCAAAAGGGTAAGGGTGAAATGGCGGGGGAATGCAAATTCCTTAATGTAAGAGCCCACCAGCAGCCTGGTGACAGGCTGGCTCGGCAAACCCCACCGGGAGCAAGGCCAAATAAGAAGGAAGGACTGGTCCGGTCCGTTTGACCTTCGGGTAGGTCGCTCGAGCGTTCGGGTAACCGTTCGCCTAGATAAATGGCTATCTTCTTGCCTTTTTAAGGCAAGATACAGAACCCGGCTTATAGGCTGGCTTGTGAATATTCTTTACACCGCATTTTTAATGATCTGGCCTCTGCAAATCGGCATTGGCCTGCCTTGGATATCATGGATTTCGGTATCAGGTGCGATTCCCATTTGGGTATAGATGGTGGCATGCAAATCTTGCGGCCTGATTGGTTGGTCTTTTACATAGGCCCCGGTTTTATCGGAAGAGCCAATAACTTGGCCCCCCTTAATTCCGCCCCCTGCTAAAGCTGCTGAAAACACATGGCCCCAGTGGTCTCTTCCTGCATTGCCATTATGTTTTGGAGTTCGGCCAAATTCGCCCGCCCAAACTACTAAAGTATCCTTTAATAGTCCCCGGTATTCGAGATCTTCCAAAAGAGCGGAATAAGATTGATCCATCACGGGCATCAGATCTTTTTTAAGTTTCTCGGCATTTTTTGCATGTGTGTCCCAACTGGGGCTGCCTTGTGGTTCATTTTCGAATCGGGTCCAGTTTACTTGGATCATTGGCACACCGGATTCAACTAGCCTTCTTGCTAGTAATACACTTTGGCCCCAGCGGTTTTTCCCATACCTTTCCCGCATCGAATCCGGTTCAAGGTTTAGATTAAAGGCTTTGCGGGTTGCTTCACCATTCATCAAATTAAGGGCTTGTTTAGTCTGGTTTTCAAACTGCTTTTGATTTTTGTTTGACTGGTTTTTGGCTGCGCCGTTGTTCACGGATTCAAGAATTTTCAGCCTTTCATCAAATCTTTTGTCGTTAATTCCTTCTGCAAGGGTCAGGCCCGGGATTTGAAACCCTGCGGATTCGGGGTGGCAATTGATCAGCCAGGGGTTGTTGGCACGACCTAAAAAACCAGCATCTTGCCCGGGCCAGGTGATTCCCCCATCGTTCCATATATGCTCTGGCAACACGATTGCCTCTGGTTTTACAGAAGCAGACCCTAATAGTTTTTGAATGATTGCAGCAAAACTAGGGGTGTCATTGGGCGCACCGGGTTTAGCATTCTCGAAATTCATCGGTTGGTGCGGGGTTCCCGTTAACATCGAGTAACCACTGGAAGAATGGGCGTTATCGTTGGTCATCATCGACCGAAGCACGCAGATTTTATTGGTTAAGAGCGCGGTTTTAGGCATCAATTCGCAGACTTTTAAGCCTACGGTGGTTGTGCTAATTGGCTGGTAAGGGCCGCGGATTTCTATCGGGGCTTCTGGCTTTGGATCCCAAGTCTCGTGCTGGGGTGGCCCACCTGTAAGGTATAAAAAGATGCAGGCCTTTGCTTTTCGCTCCTTGGCAAATTTGTAACTTGCGGCTTTTGCATCCCCCAACCCCATTCCTAGAAGGCTTAAACCTCCTAGACTTATCCAATCGCGACGGTTGATGCCATCGCATAAGCGGGTGGATTTTGAGTCGAGTATTGAAATCATAGTTTCTCCATCTGGTAGGTAGGAGCAATTTACTCTTATTACTTCATCGGATCAAGTAATAACTGGGCATTAAAATCGGTTCGGGTTTAACTTCAATATTGGAGCACAGAATGAAAGAATTAGTGATTGGTACAAAAAATAAATCAAAACTTAAAGAAATAAAAGAAATATATGTCGACTTACCTTTTAATTGCATCGATCTTGGTGCCTTCCCAAATGTTTCTGAGGTAGTGGAAGATGGTTCCAGCTTTGCTGAAAATGCTGCGAAAAAAGCTTCGGGTTATGCTTTGCAGGTAGGCAAATGGGTTTTAGCTGAAGATAGTGGTTTGGTCGTTCCTATTCTTAAAGGCGAACCAGGCATTCACTCTGCACGCTATGCGGGGGAACATGGTGGGGATGCAGCCAACAATACCAAACTTTTACAAGAACTAAGTAAATATCCGGCTGAAAACCGCGATGCTTACTATATTTGCGTGGCTTGTTTGGCCGACCCGCAAGGCAAAGTTATGGCTATGACGGAAGGAAAATGTCATGGCAGAATTATTTCTGATTACTTGGGTCAGGGAGGTTTTGGCTACGATCCCTTGTTTTTGGTTTTGGAGTACCACCAGACTTTTGGCGAATTAAGTTCTCGGGTTAAACATGCAATTAGTCATCGAAGTAAAGCTTTGGCTCAATTACGGCCGACTTTGTGGCAACTTATCAGTAATTCTTAATTCTGAGACTGCTTTTTTAACAAGGAACTTGATTTATTTTGCCTTATAGAGTTTGACCCCTGTTTGGTTTTCCAATAAACTATCTTTTTAGCAAATGCTATTGCTTCTTTGTTGATTTATCGATGGTCGGTTCCCTGTGGTTATATCATCACAAGTAAGATGCACCGGGACGACTTTGGTCAAAAATATCTGCAAAAGCGGGAGAGTGCTGCGTGGCGATTGTCCAAGTAAAAGATCTTATCGAAGCTGGAGTTCATTTTGGCCATAGAGCCAGTCGTTGGAACCCTAAGATGCGGCCGTACATCTACGGCAAACGCAATCTTATCCATATTATCGACTTGCGTGAAACTGTTAGGGGCCTTTTGCGCGCCTTCCGTTTCCTTACCAAGCTTTCTGCTTCTGGTAGCCAAATTCTTTTTGTTGGCACCAAGCGCCAAGCAAAAGATACCATCGAAACTGAAGCTCGCCGTTGTGGCATGCCTTTTGTTTCCGAACGATGGTTGGGTGGTACCCTCACTAATCACCGTACAATTCGCGATCGTTTAAAAAGATTGGCTGAACTCGAAGCTATGTGGCTTCCCTCTTACGAAAACCCTGCCAAGGTTGATTTGGTTGCTTATATTAAGACCATGCTTAACGAGTCTGGTAAGCTTGATATTCATAAAGCTCCTGAAACCAGCGTTATTCGTAGCTATAGCAAAAAGATGATTTCTAATTTAAGCCGTGAGCTTACTAAGATTCAACGAAACTTGTCTGGTATTCGCGAAATGCACAGGCTTCCTGATGCTTTGGTTATCGTAGATCCTAGGCGTGAACATATTGCTATTAAAGAAGCAAAGCGAATGGGTATTGCAACCGTTGCGTTGATTGATACCGATAGCGATCCAGATGATGTAGATTTGCCAATTCCAGCAAACGATGATAGCATTCGTTCGGTGGAACTTGTGCTTGCAAAGCTTGCAGATGCAATTATTGAAGGCCGTGCAGCGTTGGCAACGGAGCAGGCAACTGCACCAAGGCCAAGGCCTGCGCCAAGTGGTACTGCTGGCACAGTACGTGCCCCTGCAATTGTTGATTAAATTTGGTGTTTGTTTCAGTAACTTAAGTTTGGATTTATTTTAGGTGAATTAGTATGAGTGCTATTTCCGCTGGTGTTGTTAAGTCTTTGCGTGATCGAACCAATGCACCCATGATGGATTGCAAGGAAGCCCTTGTTGAAGCCAAAGGTGATGTTGAAGTTGCAGTAGCTATCTTGCGTAAGAAAAATGCTGCGATTCAAGCAAAGAAAGGTGAGCGCGAAACTGCTGAAGGCAGAATTGCGTTCCATATCGACCCTGCTGCTAAAATTGCTGCCCTTATGGAAGTTCGTTGCGAAAGCGGCCCTGTTATTAATAGCGAACATTTTATTTCACTTGCCAATGATCTTGTAGCTCAAGTTGTTGTTTCCAATCCCGAAAATTTAGAAGCCTTGGTTGCACAACCTTTCCACAAAGATCCATCCCGTAAAGTTAATGATCGCATTGCTGACGTTGTTGGTTTGATTCGTGAAAACATGAAGCCTGCCAAGTTCGTCAGGCTCCAAGGCGGGCACTTCGGTTCCTACATTCACCATGATGGTACTGTTGGTGTTTTGATCCAAGTCGAAGGCGCAAAAACTGATGAGCAAATTCTTCGTGATATTTGCATGCATATTGCTGCTAAAAATCCTTTAGTGGCGACCCGCGAAGAACTCAGTAAAGATGTTGTAGACAAGGAATTCCAAATTGCTCGTGATGCTGCTGCAGCATCTGGTAAGCCTGCTAATATTGTCGAGAAAATTGCAGAAGGTAAAGTCAAAACCTGGCTTGCTGAAAATGTCCTCCTTGAACAACCTTTTATCAAGGAAGAGAAGAAAACCGTTGGCGAAATTCTTAACGGCGCTGGACTCAAATTTGTCCGCTTTGTCCGTTACAGGGTTGGGGAATTAAGCTAATTAATCTTTCTTTTAATGTTCACTTTATTATAGAAACGCTCACTCAACCCGGCGAAATGGATAAGAGATGAGCGTTATTTTTTCGCATCAACCAAACCCTAAAGTCACTTTTCTAGGCGCAGCGGGAACCGTTACAGGCTCTATGCATCTATTGCAATATAAAGACTTTAATATTCTTCTTGATTGCGGGCTCGAACGAGATAAGAAGACCGTACTTAAAGACGATGAGTTCCCTTTTGATCCCGAAGTTATTGATGCTGTAATCCTTAGCCATAATCATTCCGATCATTGTGGTAAATTGCCCGCACTTGCAAGAAAAGGCTTTCGCGGACAAGTTTATTGCACCCCTGCAAGCAAAGATTTGCTGGGTGTTGTTCTTAAAGATTCGGTCAACATTCAGGAAAAAGAAGCCAAGCTTCGCAATAAAACAAAAAACCGTACAGTCCCCTCGCAAAACGATACCTTCTCGATTTTGGATCGTTGTGTTCCGCTTGATTACGGCAAAACTTTAGAGATTCGTAACGGGATCAGTCTCCGCTTTCATGATGCTGGGCATTTGCTCGGGTCTGCAATTTCTGAAATTTCGATTGGTAAGGGTGACAAAGTTTTTAAGATCACCTATACCGGCGATCTTGGGCGTTTTGGCCTGCCTTTTCATACCAACCCTTCTCCTGTTCCTGCTGCTGATCTTTTGATTTGTGAAAGCACTTACGGGGGCAAGTATCACGATAACGAAGAAAAGATGGCGGCGAAATTAGACGTTGTCATGCGCGATACCATTAAAAGGGGTGGCAAAATTCTTATGCCAGCCTTTAGTTTGGGTCGCACTCAAATGCTTCTTTATTATCTTGAAACTTGGATGCTTCAAAATAAGATTCCAAGGCTTCCTATTTTTCTTGATAGCCCTCTTGCTGTTGAAATCAGCAGGGTCTACAAGAGATATAACAAGCACCTTTCCGTTAATTGGAATTCTGAATCCGAAAATATCATGATTCTGGATTCTTGGGAAGAAGCTCAAACTGCAAGCTTCCATCCCAAGCCAGCAATCATTGTTGCATCGGGCGGGATGTGTGAGGGCGGGAAAATCCTTTCGCACCTTAAAAATCATCTTGATGATCCTAGAACCAGTATCGCTCTAGTTAGTTTTCAAGCTCCCTCTACCTTGGGCTCAAAGCTTCTAGAAAAAAAGCCTTCGGTTTATTTCCATGGGAAGTCTTGGAACAAATGGGCTGAAATCCACGAAATCAAAGGCTTTTCTGGCCATGCGGATCAAACTGATTTTAATAAACTCCTTTCGCCCATTGCTAAAACTTCAGGGCATGTACGGTTGGTGCATGGCGAACCAGAATCCGCCAAGGCTCTTGCCTCTGAACTATCAAAATTAGGTTTTAAAGATGTAAAGCCGGTTCGCAGGGGAGAATCGGTCACCCTCACTTGATTTTTGTTTGAGGTGAAGCAGATGCAAAGACGCATTTATCTTCTCAGGCATGGCGATGTAAGTTATTTTTCCTCCGATGGCCAACCTGTTTCGTTTCAACATGCCACACTTAATGATCATGGTATTGCCCAAGCAATTGCACTGGGTGAGATACTCGCTCCTATTGCTTTTCAAAAATATATCTTCAGTGGTTTATTGCGCTCGCATCAAACCATGGATCTGGTAGTGGGTAAACGGGAGGTTGGTAGTGCTCCTGATTTTCAAGCGTTCCCAGATTTTAGTGAAATTCAGCCCGGTGCAATTCATGCTTTTCCTGGTACTGATTTTGATCACTGGAAAAATTACTTTTTATCAGCCCTTGGCCCGGGTCTTAACTTTGATTCTCGTTTTATGGGTGGAGAAACTTTTTCTGATTTCACCAATCGTGTCAACCGCTCTCTTCGTAATTTGCTTGAAGATTCTTCTTGGGAAAACGCCTTGGTGATTGCTCATAGTGTAGTTAATCGTTGGATACTTTGCAGGTTTCTTGGTTTGGGACTTGATGGGATTCATGCGATTGAGCAGGACCCGGGTTGTATGAATGTGATAGATATTTTCCCGGATGGAAAGGGCATTATCAGGCTGATGAATTACACTCCGGGTGATCGTGCAAAAGTTCATCTTCGGAAAAACAGTTTGGAAACCCTGTTTGAGCAATCTGTTGAGGCGCACAAAAAAAATAACCCCACCTGAAAAAATCGCTTTTCTAATAATGTTTGATGTTTCTGTTTATGTTACAATTTAGTAACTTTAAAATGTTTATCGGACTCACCAAAATGACTTTCAAACAGCACTATTTTTGGTTCTTGCTATTTTGTAACATCTTGAGTGCAACTTTCTGCTTTGCTCAGGAACCCTTGGCCATCTGGCATTTTGACACGGAAGAAACATCCAAGCTTCAATCTATTGGAGGAGTTCATCGTGATATCGCGGGTCCAAGGCCACCCATGTTTCCTGACTTTTCACCCGCCAACACCGCAGTTAAATTTGATGGCTTAGGCTCGCGCTTCGTTCTGAAAGATCTTGGTAACGATAGTAAATTTGATTTTACCAATGGCGATAGCATCACGCTTGAGTCTTGGGTAAATGTGCCCCAAAGTAAGGATGGGGAAAATGTTTACATCATAGGCAAAGGGAGAACTTTCGCTCCTGGATTTGATAAGGAAAATCAGAACTGGGCACTGCGTCTTCGCGAACAAAAGGGTGATTCCTGTGCCAGTTTTCTCTTTTTCAGCATGCCTTCCAAAAATGAAAAAGGTGATTGGCATCGCTGGACTACTAATACCGGGTTTAAAGCTGGTACTGGCTGGCATCATGTTGCAGTGAGTTATATCTTTGGAAAACCTGAATCCATCTCAGGTTGGATCGATGGTAAAAAGATTTCTGGTTCTTGGGATATGGGCGGAGCTACCACCATTGCGCCCGTTACTGATAACGATGATATCTGGATTGGCTCTTCCATGGGTGGCTCGCCTAGCAATAGCTTTCGCGGTTTGTTGGATGATGTTGCAATTCATCGAGGAATTGTTCCTGATGATCTCATGCAAAAAAGGTTTCGCCGTGTTGGCCCAGAGCAAACTGTTGCTCAATCGGATTCTTTTATTGCGCCAACTCAAGCTGGTACAAAAAATGTCAAAGTTCAACTTCATGAAGGCTGGAGCGCATTAGACTCTTGGCCCAATCGTGCTGAAGATCTTGCTAAGCCTTTCACTTCTTATGAGCTTCCTGCATTTCTTTTTCATCGGATTCCACATCGTTATGATGCTTGGGGGATTCGTGATAACTGGCAGGGAACCGTAATCCTTAAAGCTTCAACGGAAGTAACAATCCCTTCGGGTACCCATGATTTGTTGATTCGTTCAAAAGGCGGTGCTAGGCTTTGGATTGATGGGAAGTTGATTTGCAAGACCCCTTTTCATGTCAAAGAAGCTGGTGGCCATGATGCAGTCAAACCTATTCCCAACCTTCCTGCGATGAATGCTAGGCCCGTGGGCTATGGTGATCATGAAGTCCTCGTTCGTTTTTCAGGCATGGGTAAAAAGCATCAGATCGTTTATGAAACGTTAGTGGGTGGAAAAAAGTTTCGACATGATACAGGTGATTCTTGCGTTGCGATTAAATACGAAGGCGAATCGCAATTTAAAATTGTTGGTAGTGATTTCAATGAAGCTAATGGTGGGGAAGCTAACATTGGAAAAATCCTGCTTGTGGATAAGGATTGGGAGCGGGTTGCTGCGAAATTAGAACTTAATCTTATAAACTTGGATGATCAAGCCAGAAGATTCGCTGCTTCAAACCAAGATGCTTATTGGGCTAAAAGGCTTGAAGCTTCCAAGGCATGGGCCATGGCTAATCCAAGTCCTAAAGTTCCTGAAGTTGCAAATAACAAGCTTATTAACAATGAGATTGACCGTTTTATTCTTTCCAAGGTTGAAGCTCAGTTAGTTTCTAAACAAGATTCTGCTGTTGCAAACACCTTTCATACCAAGGTTCTTCCACTGCTTAAGGAGCAGTGTTTTCGTTGCCATGCTGATAAGGTGAAGGGTGGATTCAAGTTGAATTCGCTGCAGGAGATTTTAAAGTCGGGCGATTCTGGGAAACTTGCTGTCGTGCCCGGTGCTCCTGAGAAATCATTCCTCATCGAAAAAATCAAAGGAAAATCTACCGAAAGAATGCCTCCCAATGGTAAAGGTTTAAGTGAGGAAGAAATCGGAGCCTTAGAGCATTGGATCAAATCAGGGGCGCAATGGGTTCCTGAACCTGTTCAACCCAAGGATCTTGTGTTTGCAAATTTAACCAGTGACCTATCTTTTCTTCGCAGGGCATTTTTGGACACCGTCGGTGTTCCTCCTTCCTCCGATGACATTCGCAATTTTATTTCCGATCAAAGCGCATCGAAAAGAAGCAAAATCATTGATCTGCTTTTGGCGGATCCAAGGTATGCGGACCATTGGGTTAGTTATTGGCAGGATGTGCTTGCTGAAAATCCCAATATTCTTAAACCGACTTTAAATAACACAGGCCCCTTCAGATTCTTTATTTACGATGCGCTTAAGGATGATAAACCTATGGATCGGTTTGTCTCTGAGTTGATTCTTATGCGTGGGAACATCAACCTTGGAGGTAGTGCGGGTTTTGCAATGGCAGCGGATAATGACGTTCCGATGGCTGCAAAGGCTCAGATTCTTGGTACTGCTTTTCTTGGGATCGAGATGCAATGTGCTCGGTGTCATGATTCACCTTTTCATTCTACAACTCAGAAAGATCTCTTCCAGATTTCTGCAATGCTTGAGCGCAAGGTTTTGGTTCTACCTAAAAGTAGTACCGTGCCTGCTGGATTTTTTGAAAAGAAAGAAAGAGAATCGCTTATCAAAGCTACACTCAAACCCAATCAAAAAATCGATCCTGCATGGCCTTTCAAAAATATCGCAACTGAAGATGAGTCCGGTCAATGGTTGATTCAAAAGGAAGATGCTCGGGAAAAGCTTGCTGCAATCATTACCCTGCCCGCAAACAAACGGTTTGCCAAGGTTCTTGCGAATCGGTATTGGAAAAGGCTCATGGGTGCGGGAATTGTTGAACCTGCATTTGATTGGGAGAATAAAAACGCAAGTCATCCCGAACTTCTGGAGTGGCTTGCGCATGAATTCGTTGCTTCGGGATATCAGGCAAAATCGGTTCTTCGTTTGATCATGAATTCTCAGGCATATCAGAGGGAATCCAATGGCCATAACCTAACTGCTGCTTCCGATAAACGGTTTTTCGCCGCACCCGATAAAAGGCGAATGTCTGCTGAACAAGTGGTTGATTCTCTTTATCAAGCTTCAGGTAGAAGCATGAAAGTTGAAGAAATTACTTTTGATTCTGATAGTAGACAACCGCCAGATAGAATGCTAAACCTTGGGGCTCCCAAGCGGGCTTGGGAGTATACTTCCCTTTCCAATGAACGCGACAGGCCAAGCCTTGCTCTTCCCAGAGTGCAGGCTGTTACTGATGTTTTAGAAGCTTTTGGTTGGCGTGGTGCTAGGCAGAATCCTATCACTGATCGCGATACTTCCCCTCATGTTTTACAGCCCGCTATTCTTGCCAACGGTACATTATCTTCTTGGATTAGCAGGCTTTCTGATAATAGTTTTCTTACCCGTATAGCTTTGGAATCAAAGACACCTGATGAACTTGCAGATGAAATTTATCTGAGGTTTCTTTCCCGGTTTCCTACCGCAGATGAAAAAAATAAAGTGCTAGATATGTTAGAACCTGGATTTGTTTCTCGAATTAAAAATCCTGTTCCTAGTGCATTTGTAGAGCTTGCGAGGTTGCCTAATATTTCTTGGACCAATCACTTGGTTGAGGAAGCGACCAAGGTTAAATTGGAAATGGAAAAACGAGCCAGGATGGGCGATGCCCCTTCCGAATTGCTTGACGATTCTTGGCGTGAGCGAGTTGAAGATATTGTTTGGGCAGTCTTCAACCTTCCTGAATTTGTTTGGGTTCCTTGATCTTTTTTACAATCTGAATTGAGGACGATTTTAATGTCACAACTTTCCGAGCGAAGAAAATTCCTTGCTACTTCTGCCCTGACAATTGCGGGCTCTGCTTCAGCATCCTTCAACCCGGTTCACTTTCCCAAGGGTAAGGCCGAACATTGTGTTTTTATCTGGTTGGGTGGTGGCATGGGCCAGACTGATTCCTTCGACCCAAAACGGGTGGGCGATCCGAAGAAGAAAATCGCAGGCTCGTATTATAAAGCCATTGATACCTCGGTTAAGGGGGTTCAAGTTTGTGAGCATTTTTCCAAAATAGCACCACTCATGGATCGCATGACTATTATTCGCAGCATTAATCATGATGTTATTGATGAGCATGCTGCTGCAGTCAATCGCATGCATACGGGCAGAAATGTTACAGGCACAGTGGTTTATCCTTCCATCGGTTCTGCTGTTGCGCATGAAAAAGGAGCGGCACAAGATGGCGCACCATCTTATGTTTTGATTGGTTATCCCAATGTTACCCGCGGCCCGGGTTTTCTTGGTTCAAAATTCAATTATCTTTACCTTACCGATACTGTGAGTGGGCCAGCAGGATTATCCCGACCTGAAATGATTACCGTACCTAGGCAAGATCGGAGAGAGGCGTTGCTTTCCGAACTTCGTAAAGTCAATAAGGTTGCGGGAAAAGACAAAGCACTTCAAGATTACGAAACCGCTCTCGAGCAAAGTTTAAAACTGAGTGGCCCTGCTTTTTCCAAGGTCTTTAATCTTACTGAAGAAAACTCTACCCTAAGAGATTCCTATGGGGGTGAGTTCGGCCAACGATGTCTTTTGGCTCGCAGATTGATTGAGCGAGGGGTTCGCTTCATTGAAGTTTCGCATAATCTCAATTTTTCCAACGGGACCGGTTGGGATGTGCATAACCAAGGCATAGAAAAACAACATGTACTGATTCAAGAATTAGACCAAGCACTTGCTGCTCTTGTCCTTGATCTTGAATCTAAAAAAATGCTTGATAAAACCCTGATTGTCGTTGCGACAGAGTTTGGCAGGCCGCCAGAATTTGATGGAGGCGGGGGCAGGGGGCATCAATCGAAAACTTTCAGTGTTCTTCTTGCTGGAGCGGGGTTGAAGCATCAGGGGGCTTTTGGTGAAACCGATGAACTCGCCAAAAAGCCCGTCAAGGATTTGGTCAGCGTTCCCGATTTCTTTGCAACCATCCATGCATCACTTGGCATCGATCCTTCAAAGAATCTTTATGATGGAGACCGCCCGGTGCCTATCACGGATTCCGGAGTTCCTGTAAAGGTTCTTTTTTAAAGTGGTGCAATGAAACAAAAAAGGCAGATGAATTTCATCTGCCTTTTTTATTACTGTTTTGGAATCGTACCTAGTTATGGCATTTCCAAATGTTTTTCTTCGACCATATGCCTTAGTTTGCGCATCGATCTTGCATGAATCTGGCGTACCCTTTCCTTGGTAATACCAAATTGCATGCCGATTTCTTCCAAGGTTGCAGATGATTGTTTTTCATCCAGTCCAGCACGCAGCTTGATGATTTCTCTTTCTCGCGGGTCGAGGAAGTTCAAAAGCCTGTTGATGCTATGGCTGGCGCGTTCCTTTTGCGCGTAAAGTTCTTTTTCATCGGAGCGGCCATCCACCGTTGTGCTGAACACTTCTTCATTGCCTGTAACAAAGCGTTCCCTATGATGGATTTCAGTTGGAATGCTGCGGGCGAAATTCTTCATGATGGCCCAGCTTGCATAAGTGCTGAACTTGAAGCCCCGACCGAAATCAAACTTTTCCACTGCCCGGATCAATGACATATTGCCATCGGATATCAGTTCGAAAAAGTTTTCGACCTGGCCACTATGGCGCTTGGCAATATTTACGACTAAGCGCATGTTGGCGTTAATTAAGGAATCTTTCACCATATTGGCCTGGTGAATCAGATTCTCAATTTCATCAAGTACTTGCACTTTCACTTTTAAAAGGTCTACTTCAGGAGGATTTGCACCCTCTTTTAGTATGCTATTTCGAAGTTTCAATGCTTTGGACTTAAGGAAATTCATCTTACGGAAAAGGTGTTGTTCCTGTTCCTTGTTTAAGAGGGGAACCTCGTAAAGGTTGCCCAGTTCTGTTTGCACATCCTTGGGGGCCTTCATCGATTTTCGTTTGGCTTCGTATTCATCTGCACCTGGCATAGGTGCGAGGATTGCCAATTCAAGGTTGGCATCTTCGAAGCCAGGATTTGGAATGAAATCCAAATTGTGTTCGAGTAACTTTTGAGCCCTTACCTCATGTATCACGCGGTACATCGAGGTTCGGTTTCGTTGAAAGCGTTTGGCTAGAATATCCACGGTTTCACCTCGAGAGTAAGAGTTAAAAATACTTTGTCTCGATTCTGGAGACAAAGGGTTGGTAAGGTCTGGAAATACTGCGCTCGCTGGATTGATACGATCATGATTTTTGATCGTATACCTTACCGTTTCCGGTGAGCGTTTGATTTTTTTCGAAATACGAAGACTGATCTCGGTCACATTGGCATTAGTTAAACGAGCCATCCTGCTTGCAAATTTGATAATCTTGTTTTTTTCTTCATTAGAGAGCTGCGTAAAGCTTCCGCTTTTTTCAACCCTTTCCTGATTGCGGGATACAAACCCCTCGATTTCACTTCTCGTGTAGCCGAGCTTTCGTTTTCCGCCACGCACTATTTTCAATCCGATTAACCCAAGTTTTTTCCACCTTCGTACCGTCTTTGTTGAAACATTCCAAAGCTTACTGACTTCATCCACGGTATAAACTGGTTCAACTTCGGGCTGGCTACTTGCAAGCGACTGAATCAGAATAGGCAGATCATGTAAGAGGTCGGAACCATCGATCCGTAAATCAGGAAAAGAATCTGGGCGATATCCGGTAATCCTGAAACAGATAAACTGGTAAGGATATTTTTTCGAGGCATCAATTTCTTGAAGAAATTGCTCAGTTCGTTCCTGCTGTTGGGTCTTTCGACCTACAGGAGTGAAACGAGTGAGCTGGTCTTCCAGCAGCATCAAAGCAGGGTGCCTGAAAATCACTTTAAGAATCCTTCCTCAAAACGGAACTGTTTTTTCTAACCAGAGCCATCGCTGCCTTGCGATGCTTACTACTTATACGAGTCAACCACTCAAAAAGTTCAAATGTTTTTCTCATGGTTACAACCTTATATTCGAATGGGCCATCAACTTATTAACATCAGAACCTGAAAATTTCCAAAATACTTGTGTTGTAGAGGAAACATCGCCTGAACTATTACTTGCAAGAATAAACAATGATTATTAAGGGTAGGTTAAAAAAAGAGGGTTGGCTGGAAAAGTAAAACTTTTCTTTAAATACTCTTAAAGATTGTGTTCAAATGTTCACGTCTTGTTGAATTTATCAATCAATATCTCGCTAGAATTAAAATTTCTGTCCATATTCTGCCTTTATTCCCGGTTTTTGGGATAAACTTTGCCGTTGGCTTCCTTCTTTTTCCAAGGTGTACTTTCGCGATGATTAAGAGACGCAACTTATTGCAAGGTATAGGTTTAAATGCGATTCTTTGGCCTTTGTCTTTAAGAGCCGCTGATATCTATCGTTTAAGTGAGACTTTTTCCCCAGGCAATCGGTTTAGGATTCAAACTACCACGGAACTTACCGGGTCCATGCTTTTCACCTCGAATCTTCAACCAAAAAAACAAATTCAGATTAAAGGGAAGAGTCAAATTGATTTTGATGAAACTATCTTAACCTTGGATTCTTCCCTTAAAGTGAATAAGTCTCTTCGTGAGTATCGGAAAGTTGAATTATCTCGGACTTTGGATGGCCAAAATCAGGAAACCACTCTTAGGCCTGAAACTCGCAGTCTCGTGCTACTAAGACAGGGTTTAAAAAAAATACCCTTTTCTCTCGATGCACTCCTAACGTGGAATGAACTTGATCTGATCCGAACGGAAGTTTTTCCCTGTGCCTTGGCGGGGCTTTTTCCTACTCGCTCTGTGGGCTTAAGTGAATCTTGGAATGCAGGTCTTGAATCTGTTCAGGAACTGACGGATCTCGAATTGCTGGAGTCCTCCCAAGTTTATTGCAAGCTGGATTCCGTAAACTTGGTAAACAATCGTAAGACTGCAAGGATCAGCTTTTTGGGCAAGGCATCAGGCATCAACGAAGATGGCCCTAATCAACAAATTCTCGATGGTTACATTTTCTTTGATTGTGAGACTAGGCATTTGTCTTTTCTTTATCTTAAAGGGACTAGCATCCTTAAAAACAAAGAAGGCAAGGATGTTGGAAGAATCGAAGGACGATATACACTTTCACGAGAAATGCTTCCCGCAATTCTTCTGGACAATAAAATTCTAGCGCAATACGAACCGGATGCTAATAACACTAGGCTGTTGTTTGAAAGTCGGGATACTGTTTTTACGTTTCATTATCCGAGAGAGTGGAAGGTGACCTCTCAATCAGATTCTCAGGCAACGCTGGATCATTCAAAAGAGTCTGGATTGCTGATAACCAAAGAGAAAACCTCGAGATACCCATCAAATGCAATGTATAGGGATGAAGCATTGGCGTTTATTCGACAGCAACAGATGCGGGTAGAAAGTCAGGGCGAGATTCAGTCAGCTAATGGAATTCTCGGCTTGGAATTTTTTTCGTGGGATGTGCAGATTGAAAGTCGCAGGATGTACTTGCTTTATTTTGTCTACAGAATAGGTCAAAATGTATTCACTCTTGCAAGTAGATGCCCTCAGGAAAACAAGGCGGCCTTGCGAAGTGATATCATGGGAATTGCTACCTCTATAAAGCCCACAGGGAAGAGCGGTTGAGATGGATGATAAATTCAACGCATTGGAACAGGATGCTCGATTTCCGAGTGGGAAGTGGACAGGTTTCTTCGTCCAGAAAAACCCGCCTCTCGGGAAGCAATGGATGGATCTACAATGTATGTTTGATAAAGGCATCATCACTGCAAGCGGTAACGATATAGTCGGAGCATTTACATTTAAAGGGCATTACGATACTACAACTGGAAAATGCAGTTGGAACAAAATATACAAAGGCAACCACCCTGTTTATTATGAAGGATATAACGAGGGTAAGGGGATATGGGGCACCTGGTTGATTGAAGATAAAGCGAATGCGATAACCTTGAAGGGTGGGTTTCATATTTGGCCCGAAGGGATGCTGGTTTCGGAAGATGAGGATCTCGTAGCCGAGTTGGAACTTCCTGCCAATAATGGAAGTTTTAAAAAGCCCCAATTGGTTCCTGCGAAAGCCTGATTAATTGCCCGGGATATTCACCATGATGGGGTTGCTTGCATAACCTCGTTTGACCGTGAAATTGAGCGACACATTTGCTAGGACACAAATAGGAACTTCAGCAAAGGGCTTGGCATCTGGCGCCACTTTTAGAAGTATTTTACCTTTAGTTTCTTTCTCTGATAAAGCTGTTTTAGCTCCGGTATCTAGCATGGTAACACCGGGTGGCAGTGGATTTCCAAAGATCTGGCCTAGGTGCTGATGCCTTATATCAAGGCTGATGCGCCCTTTGTAATTCTCTGCGCGTACAATTTCCACATCAATCGTAATCGTTTTGCCTGGCTCCAAGACGATTTTTTCAGGGCTTACTTTAATCTGCATGATATCTTTTTCAGGCGTGATCGCAATCATCTGAGTTTCAACAGGCCATGTGCTTCTTCCGCCTCCAGGCATCTTTAATTCGGTAAGAGGACCAACTCTTTTGATGATTTCTTTCTCTTTGCCTTCTTTGTCTTTGTATTTTGCCTTGGCAATGATGTTAACGAGCGAGGCACCTGGTTTTGCATCCTTGGCGCATTGGAAAAGCAGCAAACCATCATTCTGGGTTTCGGGTAAGGTGAGGGGCACCATGGTTATTCCAGAAGGAAGATTTTCAGGATGGAAAGTAATAGGGCCCGTGAATCCGCCTGTTCGTTTGACTCGTACATACCAAGCCGCTGCCATCCCGGGTGCGATGCCTGCTTTGTCATCATCGCAATTGACAATGAAATCTGGTTCTTCGTGGGTGATATTCAAGAGGTAGTTGAAGCCTGGGCCGCCACGGTTTAATAAGTCGCGCACTTGGATTTTGAAAATGCCATCGGCTGTAGCAGTGTAATTAAGATAAGAATCTTTGGTGGCATTGGATTGATCGTCATTGCTTGCGATGATTTTGTCTTTATCATTTGAGATGCTTAAAAAACTATCCAGTTCAGAGCCAAGTCTGCGGGCCCGGATTTCTGCAATGATGGATTCACCTTTTTTCAACTTAATGGGAAAGGTATCTGTTTCGCCAGGCTTTAAGATTCTGCCATTGATGGTGCAAGGTAAAGGGAAGTCGGGGTGGGTGGTTGATTCTTCAAAGATTTTCAGCCCGGAAAGATATACTGGGAACGGATTGCTCAATCCGCCATCGGTTTTGATTACTGCATTAAGTGTGCTTCCTGGCACTGATTTATTGAAAATTCCTTCTAATGTCACTTGGGTTTCAGGTACGTTCCCACCACCCACTTTGACTTGCAAGGGCCCCGTGGGCGAATGTGCCAAAGGGTAACACCAGGTAACATATGGGCCACCGGTGATAACGAGATTGTAGGGCATGTTAATACTTGCTGCATAATCCACATCGCGAACTACCACCATGTATTCACCGGGTGATGCAAATCGGTAGGTAACGCAGGGGTCTGCAAAATGGAAGTCATCATTGGCTGCTAGTTCTCTGCCTGTTGAATCATGAATACTGATCATTGGATCGATAGCAAGAAACTGGCTGTGTCTCTTGTAGAAGAACCGGTGAGATATCACGCCAAAGGAAAGAGTTTGCCCGGCTTTGGCCGTGAATTTGTAAGCGTCAACTTGTTCCTTAGCGCTGATCATGCCAGAAACAATACTGCCAATGGCGATGGGTTGAGCAGTTGCGAAATCAGCATGGAGAGTGGTTTTTTCAAGAACAACCGGAAGATCTGCGATAAGAATCTGGCCCACTGTAGATGCGCCAGAAGCGCAGGCTAGTCGGAATTCTCGCATACCAGGCGAAGCTGTTTTATCTACGGTTACTTTGATTTTAAGTTCGGTGGTTTTGCCTTTTTCTGGAATGCCTTCGGCTTTGATCCCGGTGCCTGCAAAAAGTACAGCAATGGGATTTGAGGGGTTACTTGTTTCGCAAAAAAGTGTGATCTCGCTGGTTTTCCCGCGTTCAATAACTGCAGGGTAGACATGTGTGATTTGTGGGAATGAAGTTTGCGACAACGCCATTCCTGGCACTAGAAATGCCAGCAATCCAAAAATGCTGGAAAGCTTGACTAGTGATTGAAAAGAAATTCTCTTGTGTTGAGTAGCGACCACAATAAATCCTCCAAGCCTTCTTTGGGGTTTTGAGCCAAGGCAAGTTCCGTAAGTGCTTCCTTCTTTTCTTGATCTCTAGGCAATCTTGAAAGCGTAGCAAGGAATACTTCGTCCACAGCCTTATCCATTGGGACTTTGTTGCTGATGAATTTGCTGATTCTGCTGTTGGTTTCTGAAAGCTTTCGGTTTAAGAGGTTGCCACTCATTAGCAGAAGTGCTTGCATCATATTGGCATCTTCGCTGCGTTCGCATTCGCATGTCGCAACTCTACGGGGCCTGCCAAAGATATCCATAAAGCTGGAACTGAATTTGCTGTCAGGAAGAGAGATTGCCTTGAATCCAAGTGGTACATCGGTGAACTTTTCGCGTGTGCCACAGGCGAAATCCACTGCATCAAGCAGTTGCTCGGCAGACATTCGCTTGGCGCGGAAATGAGTGCAATAGATGTTGTCGCCATCGGCTGCAGATGCCACATTGCTTTCGCTGCTAAGTTGGTAGACCTGTGAATTCATGATGGTTCGAAGCAGGTGCTTGATATCGTAATTATTTTTAATGAGATCAACTGCCAATGCATCAAGTAGTTCTGGATTGGAAGCTGGGTTGGTGATGCGAATATCATCGATGGGGTGGATAAGGCCTCTGCCGAAATAGTAGCCCCAGTATCTGTTAACGAAGTTGCGAGCAAGGGCAGGGTTGTTTTTATCTTTCAGCCAAGTAACTAAGCCATTGCGCCTGTCGATTGGGTCTTCGGTTACAGGGCCACCAATAGGTTTTGGAGGAAGTATTTTTCCTGTTTTCGGATGGCTTGCTTCACCCGCCATGGTTAGGTAGATGGTGGTATCGCTGCCTTGAAGCCCGAACTCGGTACTGTTTTTCTTGGCAACTCTGGAGAAGAATGCGGTCATACTGTAGTAATCAGCTTGGGCGATATTTTCGAAGGGATGATGATGGCATTTGGCGCATTGCATACGAATGCCAAGGAAAACCTGACAAGCGGTTTCTGTCCAATCATCACGTGAGCCTATGACAAAGAAATTGGCAGGGCCATTGGCATAGGGGCTTCCAACTGCAGTAAGAAGTTCGCCTGCGAAATTATCCATGCGCATGTTATCGCGGAAGACGGAACGCAGCCAGTTGTGCTGCGACCACATACCTTTTTTCTGTAAAACATCTCTGCTATTGCGTAGAAGGTCACCCCATTTGTAAGCCCAGGAATCAACATATTCAGGTCGGTTCAAAACCTTTTCAATCGCAAGCTTTCGTTTATCGGGGTTGCTATCAGCTTTGAATGCAAGAATTTCATCTGGGTTCGGAAGCGTTGATAAAGTGTTGAGGTGAATTCTTCTGAAGAATTCTTCGTCGGTGCAGATGTGAGAAGGAGAGAGGCCTGTTTTCTTCCATTTCTCAATCCACATTTTGTCGATTAGATTGTCATTCTTTGCGAAAGTCTCGAGCCCCTTGGCTTCGCCGAAGGGCAGGATGATGCGGAATACGCCTACAGCGCCTAGATAGCGAACCATGATAACCGTTTCGCCCGGGCCCTTTGCAACTACATTTCCGAGGTTGTCAACAGTCGCAACGGAAGTGTTCATGCTGTCGAAAGAGGCTTTGGAACTAACATCTTCAGAAGAGTTGTCTGCGTAGGTAGCCCTTGTTGTGATTTTGATTTTCTGCCCGGCTTTTGCGATGATCTCAACCGGCGATACTTCAAGAGATTTGAAGAGTTTATCTTTGGTGGAGGGCCCGATCATACCTTCTGCAATCCAGCGCTTAAGCGTGGTGTATTCGGGCGATCCCAGTTGTAATCGTTTGCCTCCTTCATGGGGAGCTTCAAGAGTGGGCTTTTTTAGGAGAAGGCTTTCTTCGGGTGAAAGCAGGCTGACGCGCCTTCCAATCGAGCCTCTGACGATTTCACGAAAATCGTTACTGTCATCGAAGCCACGAAGTGAAAGCTTTAGTCCGCCTTGGCCATATTGTGCACCATGGCAGGCACCTTGATTACATCCTGCCCGGGTGAGAATCGGTTGAACATCGTTGGTAAAGGAAACAGCGGGGAAATCTTGTGCGAAAGAAAACCCTGAAAGAAGTAGTAGGCCAATCAGGCTTCCGATTTGGTTTCTCATGTCTTCTTATATCCGATTAAAGGTTGGACTAATTTAGTGCAATAGATCAAGCAAGTATTTCGTTAACAACCTTGCCATTAAGGTTGATGCGGAAAGGCCTGCCATCTGGCGCAACATAATGTTTGTCTAAAGGGATGCCAAGAATCGTGTAAAGTGTTGCAGCAATATCTTCAATTTGAATGGGTGGGGTAACGGGTTGCTCTGCGTTGGCATCGCTTTTGCCAATAACGGAACCAACTTTCATACCACCACCGCCCATGCAGAATACTGTGGATCCGGCCCAGTGGTCGCGCCCTGCAGCAGAGTTTATTTTTGGAGTTCTGCCGAAATCGCCCAGCCAGATTACCATGGTTTTTTCGAGCATTCCTCTGGTTTGAAGGTCTTCAAGAAGTGCGGACCAACTTTGATCGATGGTCGGAAGATTGCGGTCTTTCAAAGTTTTGAAGTTGTTGGCGTGGGTATCCCAGCCACCCATGGTTACATTGATAAACCGAACGCCCGATTCAACCAGCCTGCGGGCCAGAAGACAAGATTGGCCAAACTTGTTCATGCCGTAGCGTTCGCGAACTTTGACGGGTTCTTGTGAAAGATCGAATGCGCGCTTTGCAGCGGGAGAGGTGACCATTGAAAAAGCTTTGTCATAAAAGCTGTTCATTGCGCCTACATCGTTGCCCTTGGTTTCGATTTTCTTCTGCCAGTTGTCAAGTTTTTGTAGCATGCGTTCACGTCGACCAAAACGGGAAGAGGTCAAACCGTTTGGAAGTGAAACACCATCGATGCTGAAATCGGCTTTGCTTGGGTCTTCTTGAATAATGAAGGGGTTATGTTCGCTACCAGCGTAGCCTGGCAGGCCACCGCCAAACCGTTGGTCGATGGAATTCCCGAGTTGGACATAAGGTGGCATGCCATTACGGTAGCCAAGTTCACGAGACATGACTGCGCCATAAGTGGGGTAAACGGTGCTGGGATTGAAGCGCCAGCCGGTAAGCATGTAGGCATCAGCAACGCCATGGGAACCGTTATAGGAATAGCCGGAGCGAATGATAGAATACTTGTCGAGGTTTTTTGCCATCATGGGAAGGTGTTCGGAAATTTGCACGCCAGGGATGTTGGTAGGTATGACGCTGAATTCGCCACGGATGTCGGAAGGAGCATTGGGTTTTGGGTCAAAGGTATCGATGTGGGAAGGGCCACCTTGCATCCACATGAAGATAACACTGAGGTTATCGACGGGTTCTTTTTTCTTGGCAGAAGCAGCGTTTGCTTGAAGAAGGGTGGGAAGAGTAAGGCCAGCGAGGCCAAGGCTTCCAACACGAATAAATTCTCGTCTGTTGGTACCTTCGCAATTATGGGAGGGGCCGAATCCTACTTCAAACATGGTTCACCTATTGAATTAAGGCTATATACTAGGCAGGTATGAGAAACACAAAGAAGCCAGAATAAAGCATAAACTCTAACAAAACATAAAGCAAGCAATTGTATAGTAAGATATCGGTATTTTGATTGGCTAGGCTGAAGTCTAATAGAGGCAATGAGGGGCTTAAAGTTGTCCTTATTATGATTCTGGGTCGATAGGGATATCTGTACTGCCCTTGAGGACTTCCTGCACTTTTTTATGCAAAGTGTTTCGATTGATTCCAAGTCTTGTTGCGGCTTTTACCTGAACATTGTCGCATTCTTTGAGTATTTGTTGGATCAATTCTTTTTCAACTGCACCAACAATTTGGTCGGATAACACCCCATCTGGCAGGGTGTTGATACCAATATGGACAACTTGCTGGATGAGCTTTACAAGGTCGGTGCTCTGCCCGACTTGGGCTTTTGATTGTAATGACTTATAGCGTTTGATTTTTTTGCCGGGGGGAGCTAGAGATTCTGGTGTCAAAGGCAGACCATTGCAAAGCACTACGGCTCTCGCCATATAGTTTTCCAACTCACGGACATTGCCTGGCCAATCATGCTTTAAAAGCACTTCTTGCATATCAGCAGTGAGTTCGGGTGGATCGATTTTATTGGTAATAGAATGGCGCGCAATAAAGAAACGAGCGAGTGCGGGAATGTCATCGGCCCGTTCCCTTAATGGGGGAAGATAAACAGGAACGACATTAAGGCGATAATAAAGATCGTCTCTAAAACGACCAGCTTCAATTTCGTCTTCTAAAAACTGATTGGTTGCAGCAACCACTCTGCAATCGACTTTGATGGTTTTGCTTTCGCCAACTCTTTCAAATTCATTTTCTTGCAGGACGCGTAGAAGTTTAACCTGAAGCTTGGGGCTCATGCTCGAGATTTCATCGAGAAAGATGGTTCCGCCATGCGCTGCTTCAAAGCGTCCGGTTTTATTTTCTACTGCGCCAGTGAATGCGCCTTTAATATGCCCGAATAATTCGCTTTCGAGAAGGCTTTCGTTCAGGGCGCCACAATTCACACGAACATATGGCCCATCATTCCGTTTTGAAAGAAGATGAACTGCACGAGCGATGAGCTCTTTGCCTGTGCCTGTTTCACCAATAATCAGAACCGTTGCTTGAGTGGGTGCGACCTTTTTGACAAGGCCGTAAACTTCTTGCATGGCCTGAGATTGGCCGACAATGTCGGTCAATGGCGCATTAGCACCTTTGTCGGCGTTATGAATGCCGCGGCTCATCCTATTTGCCTCTCTGTCCTTGCTAGTCCTTATTATCTATTAAACAGAAAAGAGAGTGAAAAGCCTAGTAAGATTAGGAAATGTTAGTTAAATGTTTTGGAGAGGTGCTTGAAGGCCTTTTTTTGCAAGAAGTACAGCAAGGCTTTCTGAGGACAATCGCGGATCATCCAAAATAAGGGTTTCCATCTCCGTATTAACAAAAGCAATCATATCCTCACCGCTCCAACCAGCATTAAGAAGCTTGGGTTCTATCATTAGAACAAAGTTTTGGCGGATTTTGTCCGTCAACCTAGAGACATTGCTTTCATGAATACCCAGAAAAGAAGCAGCCTCTCGTTGGGTCAGGCGGTATCGAACTCTGAGCCCGAGCAAAAGTTTTTCTTGATCGGAAAGCGTTTCAAGCCATTCTTGAGCAGCTAGGCGAAATTCTTGATGCCAATGCTCATCAGAAAGCTCAGGCGCATGCCAGTACATTTCATCCGCCTCGTCGTCACCTAAGGGTTTATCATGCTTGTTTTGCCTTAATTTCGTTAGGTTGGAGTTGTGAAAAACCCTAATCAGCCAAGGGATGAGGGGCCTTCTGCCATCGTATTTTTCGAGAACAGAACCGGACGTTTCTTTTTCGCCGGTAAGTAGGAACCCCCAAAACTCTGCAACGGTATCTTCCTGCCTAGCGGTATCCCCAGGAAAAAGCCTTGCAGCTCGTGATCGTAATGCATCTACAAGAAGTTGGTCATGCCTCCCAGTTTTGGAAGCAAATAAAGTTTCCCAAGCGGTGCTTAATCCTTCGATACAAGATGAGTTCAGATAGAAATCAAGGAAGTGAAGCCCCTCGAGAAGTGATTTTTCAGGTAAGCCTTTAGCCCTGCATTTGGCATTGAAGAGTTCTTTGCACCGTTGCAGATGGAACGCAAGTTTTTCATGCGGTAAATTAATGCCAGGAAGATGCACCCCGCAGAAAGCTCGAACCATCCTGGCTTCTTTTTCGTTCCCATTTAAAGGCTTTGGCGTACCCGATTCCATTCTTTAGCCTCGATTGATGAATACTAATAACTCAATGCGTGAACTTTCTGTTTCAGGCGTTGCTTCAAGACCTGGATAAGTTTTATCCCCCAAGCCAATCGGGCTAACCTTTCGCCTTGAAAACCATCCGCTTTTATGAATGGCATGGATGTTTTTCAAGTAATCTGTAACTGTTTCTGATTGTTGCCTGGTTAACAGTCGGAGGGTTTCTCTATCGGTTGCCCCTGCAGTCATTATCCCCGCAATTACAATATCACTATCTTTGGGAAATCCCATCAACCATTCAGAAGCTTTGTCGAGGATTTTTTTTCCCTCGATACTTAAGATAGCACTCCCGGGCTCAAAAATACCAGAACTATTAATGGTCTTTCGTTTCATGTCAGCATTTGATCGCACAATCATCTGCATCGGATCTTCAACATATCCACGGACTATGGGCATTTTTTTTAGCGCATCCGCATCCTGTTGAAAAGCTTGCATGGTCTGCTGGCTTTGGTTGGCGAGTTGCACCAATGAATCATAAAGCTTGGTGTCTTGGGTCAACTTTCCTAATGAACCTTCACCCTTGCGAATTTTACCAAGCATATCAGACACCTCAGCCAGGATGTCTGAAATTTCCGGGTTGTGCTTGCTCGTAAGTAAATCTTGGTTCTCTGCACTTAAAGAGGAAGGTGAACCAGGGAAGAGTTCTAAAACCTTGGCCCCCAGCAACCCCTCAGATGCTATGGAAACAACCGCATCTTTTCGGATTAGCTTTTTGTAAGATCCTTGGATTTTAAGGCCAATAACCACTGGTGAACCTGGGTTTTCTGGGGCTTTGATGGATACGACTTCCCCTGCATCCATCCCTTGGATTCGAATCCGGGTACCAACATCTACGCCCCGAATATCCAGAAAGGATGTTTTTAGATTAAGGGAATCTTTGCCATACCATCCCCGTGAACCGATCGAGAAAAAGGCGGTTGCAAAAAGAACCAATCCTGCAAGCATGGTGCAGCCTAGTAAGAGTAGTTGCCTGGGGTTTAATGCTCGTGTCATGGTTTTCCAAAGGTCAAAGATATATTTCATCAGTGTATATTATAAACGAATTGAACTGTTTGCGGCGAGAAATATTTTAAATGCAATATGTTTCTCTTGCTTGGGAAAAGTCTAATTAATTCTTGCTTTTAGTTGAGCTTGGTAGTATCTATAATTTTGTAGTATATTTTTGACTTCCCCGTGACTTCCCCGTGACTTCCCCGTGACTTCCCCGTGACTTTCCCGTGACTTCCCCTAGTTCATAAAAAGGTGCCATCCATGTCTGCGTTGCTTAGAATAAAGTGCGAATTTTGTGAACACCTAATGGCGGCTAAAGAAGATCTAATTGGTAAAAAAATAAAGTGTCCAAAATGTGCCACAGTGGCAGAAGTTATGGCACCCGATGTCGAATCTCCAGAAGAAGAAAAACAAGAACAAGAAACTGAACCTGAACCTGAACCTGAACAAAAACCAGTATCAAAACCTGCAGCAGAAGCGGGCGATGGTGGTTTTAATATGACAAGGATGTTGTCTGCACCGACTTTTAAGCGAAAAAATAGTTCTGTTAGGAAAAAAGTTGAGGTAACAAAAGATAAAACCCCACTTATTATTGGTGGGGTACTTGTTTTTGTTACATTAATTGTCATTCTTTTGGTTGTTTGGCTCGTTGTATTAAAAAAGCCAAAATCTGCAGCAATTGCACCAAAAGCAACGACTGGCGTACCTGCTATACCTGTCAAATAATCTGTAAAACACTTTCGATTTCTAATGATTAAGGATTTACCTTTCTAGGTTGCGTCAATTTGGGAATTGATACAACCTATTGCCGGTGTAAATCGCTATGACAACTTATGGGCAGAGCCAATAAAGGTCAGGTTTAGTTTGTTTATTAAGCATTTTTCAAGAATAATTGTTTTTTGAAACCTTATTTTGGATCTGCAGGGTTGCATCTTAAGAATTCAAATTTTTTAAGGAAAGACTTGCGTATTAACAATAAAAATACAGTAAGATGATGTCGCTAGTAATATTGAATAAAGTGCATATAAACGCGGAAGTTCCTAGGAGAGTTGAACAATGGCAGGCGAATTCAAACAGCAATGCCCCAGTTGCGAAGCGATGGTATCTATTAAGGATGAAACCTTGGTAGGTAAAAAGACAGAGTGCACGAAATGTAAGTTCCGCTTTTTGGTGGAGGCTCCTTCGAAGGGCAAGCCCGCAGATGATAAAAAAGCACCCCCAGTAAAATCAAAAGCCGCTGGTAAAGAAGCCGCAGCCAAGGCTAAGCAAGAAATAAAGAAAGCGGAATCAGGTCAAAAAGGGCCTAGCAAAACAGGTGCTAAAAATAAGCAAATGCTTATCATTGGTGGCGCTGTTGGGGGTGTTGCACTTGTAGCTATTGTTGCAGCTATGTTTTTGTTTTCTGGTGGGGATGATAGTTCAAAGTCCAAACCATCTGCTCAACGACCGATGCAGCGCCCAGTCGCGCCGAATGGCCCAAATGATAAATCTGAAGAAAATCCCGAAGAAAAGCCCAAGGAAGATGAAAAAGCCCCTCCAACTGTTGCAAAAAGCGAACCTGTTGATCCGGATGTTTCTGCCCGCTTGCCCAGCGATAGTAAGCTTGTTGCAATTATTCAAATGAAAGATTTTTTTGATAGCATTCTTGCCAAGGTTCTTTTTAATACTCCCGGGGCATTTAATCAGAAAGATTTTACAAAAACATTTGGAGTTTCGATTGAACAAATTGATCAAATCATGCTTGCGAGAAGTAGCACACTGCCCGATTTTAATCCATTAAAGAAGAATTGGAAGATGGCCATCGTGCGGTCCAAAGAACCGTTTAAGAGGGCCTACCTTGAGAAAAGTATTTCTCTTACCCAAGAAGCTATGATCGAGGGGTTGCAGTGGGGTAAAATCGCTGGCCAGCTTGATTCTTTGAGCTCTTTGATGCTTGGTTTCGATACCAATGAAAAATTATCATTTTTTCTGGCCGATAGCAAAACGATCGTTATAGCTTCGGAAGATAAAATGATTGATTACCTAAAAAAAGATAAAGGTAAACCCAAGAAGATAGCAACCGCAGCCCCGCCAGAGACACCAAAGCCAAATACTATTCCGGGACCGGGCGGAATGCCTCCTGGATCACCAATGCCGATGCCAGGTTCACCGATGCCTCCCGGATCACCAATGCCGATGCCACCAGGTTCGCCGATGCCTCCTGGATCACCAATGCCGATGCCAGGTTCGCCAATGCCTCCTGGATCACCAATGCCTAATGCACAACCGGTTGATCCAAATGCCGCGCCTGCACCTAGTGCTCCGCCTGTAACTTCAACTGGGAATCATTTTGAAACCTTGCCATTACGATTTGCAAAAGTGATGCAAAAAAGTAACGCAGGTATCATTGTGGTGGGTGTGGATTTGGGTGAATTAACTGCGGTTATTCCCGTTATATCCACTTCCTTAAGCACTTATAAAACAGCAGGAGGAGCACCAATTCCACCCGATGTTGTGAATCAGTTGAAGACGTTGTCCAAGCTTGAGTATGCGGTAATGGAGGTTGCTAAAATGGACCCCGACTCGCAGACTTTTTCTGTAATGGCAGTTAGCCGAGATCGTAAAGTTGGGTCTGATTTTGCGAAACTTGTGTTTCCGTTGATTAAAAGAATGCCCCTTGCATTAAAAGCAGCCAAATTGGAAATAAGTGTTGATACCGAAGATAAAACGGGTGGTGATCCCTCTACTCCAGTTAATCCTGGTATTTCCCCTCCTGGTTCAATAGCTGGTGCAATACCTGGTTCAGCAGGTGGGAGTGAAATTATTAAAGAGGGCGCCAACGGTATGATAAAAGCCACTGCATTTTATGACCCGCAAACAGCCAATATGGTGATGGGGCTTTTAAGCCAATTGCATATTCCTCCTGCAATGTTTAAGTCTAATGAAGTAGCTCTCGGAGAATTCCTCGTAACCTTGAAAAACAGTTTCGAAACCAAATTGATTGGCAAAAGTGCAGACCCTATTTCCAAGGCAATCATGGGGTATGTAAACGATAAAAAAGCTTTTCCTCGAGGCACAGCGGAAGAAGCAACCAACAATAAGAAGTTTGGATTGAAAATGGCGCCCGACAAAAGAGTAGGGTGGATTGTGGAATTACTGCCCTATTTTTCTAATGGTGATTACGTTAGTTTTGCGAAATTAGTTGATAAAGGCAAATCGTGGAGCGATCCGAAAAACCATCAGGTTGCGCGAATGTTCATCCCCGATCTTTTGTACGCAACACCTCCTGAAGGACCTTCTGTTTCCAGCGATGCTAATCAATTTGGGATTACAAATTTCGTTGGGGTTTCAGGGGTGGGGTTTGCCTCTGGAGATTATTCTGCAGACAATAAGAAATCCGGGGTTTTTGGTTATGATCGCATTACAAAAATCGAAGATATCAAGGATGGCCCTGCAAATACCATCGCTCTTTTGCTTATTAAGCAAAACAAGAATCACCCTTGGATAGCAGGTGGTGGTGCAAGTATCGTTGGTATTTCTGAAGGCCCTGATGCCTTGGCCCCTTTCTTGATCCTCGAAAAAACCAATCGAAATAAAGAAAAAGAAGTCACCGGGATTGCGATCATGGCTGATGGTAAAATTCGTGAAATCTCCAACAAGATCTCACCAGAAATCTTTAGAGCTATGTGCACCATTGATGGTGGTGAGAAAATCGACAACCTCGATGCGATAGCACCTATCGTCAAATAACATGGTTAAGAAGCGTTAAAGCGTGGGGGGTAAATCCCTTCACGCTTTAATGTTTTCTAACACACTAAAAACTAGAGTCGTGTAATTCGATAATTCGGATGATCAGGCGAGAAGAGTTCGGGCAGCAATCTTGCTCCAAGGCCCGCTCGGGCAGGTAATGCAATATGCCCTTTTTCAACTTTAATTGGCTCATCTATCAACAGTGGATAAAGAGTTTTTATGTGGGCCCTAACTGTTTCTTGATAAGTTACATTGGTGCAGGATGCTGAAATCTGCAATCCTGAAAGCAGAGTTAATGGGCCTGTGCAATCATGCATCAGGGCTGGCACATTAAAAACTTGGGCAAATTCCGCAGCCCTTCGAGTTTCGCTGATTCCACCAACCCAAGTAGGATCTATCATCACATAATCTGCAGCTTTTTGAATCAGCACCTGTCGGTATTCCTCGCGGCTAACCAGCATTTCGCTTACTGCGATTGGAACTTGCGCCCGATTGCGAAAATCTGCAATGGTATCAACGCAGTCAGGCCGAATTATATCTTCCATCCAAAGCGGTTTAATCTCGCGCATTGATTCAGCAATTCGCAGTGCAGCAGGGAGTGAAAAGAACCCATGGCCATCGAGCATCAGTTCCATTTTAAGGCCGACTCTGTTGCGGATATCGTGCAAGGGTTTTAATGCCTGTTCAAGATCGGGCCAAGAAATCCGGTGCCCGCCCGACTTTAAATAAACTTGATCAAGAGACCAAGTTTTCATCGCGGTGTAACCTTCAGAAA
>Ga0209296_1000403_pt1 | contig 37116 bp, 41 predicted proteins | sample S_130206_EF_Meta_FD_187319 | JGI IMG/M metagenome (GOLD analysis project Ga0209296, IMG submission 187319) | Freshwater microbial communities from Lake Simoncouche, Canada to study carbon cycling - S_130206_EF_MetaG (SPAdes) (version 2) | ecosystem: Environmental > Aquatic > Freshwater > Lake ... | reverse complement strand
GAATGGAGAAAAAGTTGTTGACATTGACACATTCACTGGTGATGGTAGCACATTTATTTTTGTTACCAGAGCAGAATTTAACAACGATTACACCACTTATGTGCGTGTGAATGGTGAACCAGCAGCGTATGTGGTGGAAGAAACCGACAGTGGTTATCAAACGGCCAATAGAATTTTAATAAGATTTGGAGCACCGCCAGCAGCTGGCAGTGTGATCAGTTATGTGGTGTATGCTAGTTCTAGCAAAACATTCAGTGAAGTTACCTATGATGATTTTGTGGGTGATGGCACAACTCGAGTTTTCACATTGAATCAATCTCCATTCAATCAAGAACCTTTGACACAAAACGTGATTGTGAAAGTGGACAACACCATATTAAATGCTGGATACAACGAATCATTTGTGGTGAGCACTGCTCGTGAATATGAATTAAACAATTGGCAGCAGCCCACAGGATCAGTGTTGAGAACCAACGTGAGAGCATTCTTGAATGGTGTGGAATTGGGAACCAATGATTACACTTGGAGTTCCAGCAACACCAGCATAACATTGAGAGGTAATGTGGGAGTCGCAGGCGACATATTAAAAGTTTACGTGGTCAATGATGGAGAATACATAGTGGTCAACAACATTGTGACATTGGACATTGCCCCAGCAAACAATGCTGAAATTAAAGTATGGCAATTCAGTAATCATGACATAACACAGATTGAAAGAATTAATTACGATATAGTGGCTAGAGAAAATATTGTGGTTGATTCAGAAAATTATTTTGAATATAAAAATTTGACCAATGGATTGATTAGATTAAGACGCAGTGCTGAAGATGCTCAATATGTTTGGGTAATTGTGAATGGTCAATTGTTGTCACCCAGCATTGACTACAGAATTTCCAACAATCAACAGTATGTGAAAATTAATAGAACATTGCAACAGACGGATGTGGTGGACATTATTCATTTTGCTGCGCCTAAATATGTGGCTAAATTTGGATTTAGACAGTTCAAAGACATGTTGAACAGAACACATTATAAACGTTTGGGCAATAATAACAAATACTATTTGAGTCAAGAACTGCATTGGTACAGTCAAGCAATCTATTTGGAAAGCACTGAAGGATTGACAGAACCCAACATTAGTTTAAGTAAACCTGGTGTTGTGTTCGTTGATGGAGAACGTATTGAATACTTTATAAAAGCAAACAACAAACTGGAACAATTGAGAAGAGGCACACTGGGAACTGGAATCAAAGACACATACTCAGCAGGTACAGAATTGTTTGATCAAAGTGCTTATCAAACAGTGCCTTACAAAGATGAGACTATCACTGAAACATTTGAAGGAGATGGCAGCACTGAATCATTCACACTGCCTTTTGTACCAAATAATGTGAATGAATTTGAAGTGTTTGTGGGAGGACGCAGATTGAGAAAAAACAGCATACAATCTTACAGTGCTACACTGGGTATGGATAGTCCTGAAGCAGACGTTACACTACCAGCAGAGTTCAGTGTGACGGGCACCACACCAATTTTAACACTATTAACTGCTCCTGCTGTAAATACTAAGGTAATTGTGGTGAAAAAAATAGGTAAATTATGGAACAGCATAGATATACCAGAAGAATCCACAATTCCATTGAGTCAAACCGAAAACGAAATAGCAAGATTCTTGCGTGCAAAAGAAGTGAGTTTGCCGCAATAAATACACATGACAAAAGGATACTATGATAGATAAACTTAAAGAACACAACGGAACACTAATCCAAGGACACATCAAAATACACGACCCTAAAACGGGCGAAATATTCGTCAACAAACGCAATGCCATACACTATGAAAATATGAGCATAGCAATGGCAGAAAGTTTGGCCAATGAAGGTCAAGGATTTATCAATTCCATGGTGTTTGGAACTGGTGGAACTTATATTGATCCCACTGGCATAGTGACTTATCTAACTCCTAATTCCACAGGAACCAATGCCACTTTATACAATCAAACATTCAGCAAAGTGGTGGATGACAGATCAGTTAGCAACACAGATCCAGTGAGAAATAAAATTGAAACACGTCACGTGAACGGAACCAATTACACAGATATTTTAGTCACATGTTTATTGGACTATGGTGAGCCCAGCGGTCAAGATGCAGTGGATGCTGCTTCAAACACAGAAAATTTATATGTGTTTGACGAGTTAGGATTACAAAGTTATTCCAGTTCAGGTACAGGAAGATTATTAACACATGTAATTTTTCACCCTGTACAAAAAAGTTTAAACAGATTAATACAAATAGATTACACAGTTAGAATACAAAGTCTGTCAGGTTTTAACGAGGTATAATAAAAAATGGCTGCTGATTATACAATAAATTATTCGGATGGTGCTAGTCTCACTATTCCAGCAAACACTGTAGAAGATAGTTCTACCAGTTTAAAGTTGCCTGGAAGATATACCACTGACTACGGCAAACACATCTCAGAAAACTTTTTACGTTTATTAGAAAATTTTGCACACAGCAATGCTCCAGCTAATCCCACAGAAGGACAATTGTGGTACAACAACACAGCAGGAGTGGACCAATTAAAAATTTATGACGGAACTCAATGGGTTCCAGCAGGCGGAATACACAAAGCAACCACTCAACCTTTGGCAGGATCAAGTGTCACAGGTGATCTTTGGGTGGACACTGACAATCAACAATTGTATCTTTTCACAGGATCAGGTTGGGTTTTAGTAGGACCAGAATTCAGTCAAGGATTAAGCACAGGAACTAAACCTACCACAATTGTAGGTACAGACAATTTGGAATACACTGTGGTATTGATTCAGGTGGAAGCCAAACCAGTAGCAATAATTTCCACAAAAACTTTTACACCTAAATCTAATATCGCAGGATTCACAACCATTCAACCAGGATTTAATTTAAGTTCAGTGGATATTACTGGATCAGGCATTGGAAAATTTTATGGCACAGCAGAAAAAGCAGAAAAATTAATCAGTGGTGGTGATATTGTATCAGGATCTAATTTTTTACGCAAAGATGTTGCCAATGTGGCAAACTTTGGTTTAAAAATAAACAACAATTCAGGAATTGATGTGGGCAACAGTGCCACATTGAACATTGGTATTGAAGGACAAGCAGGTATTATCAGTCACAAAACTTCTGGAGCCAACATTGATTTTAGAGTGAATGATCAAGGCACCACACGCACAGTGATGAGAATAGATTCCACAACCAATGTGGGTATTAATACCACTGCTCCCACAGAAGCATTGGATGTCACAGGAAATATTCAAGCCAGTGGAGAATTATATATAAATTCCACAACTCAAAGCGACAGCATCAGCACAGGCAGTATAATCACTGCAGGTGGATTGGGAGTGGCCAAACAATTGTATGTGGGTGAAGATGCAGTGTTTGAATCAGATATTACCACAGGCAATATTATGCCCAATGCTAATATCAGTTATGATATAGGTTCATCCACTAATAGATTTTTAAATGTTTATGCCACAAACTTATACGGAAATTTTGTTGGAACTTTAACAGGATCCATCAGTGGAGCAGCTGAAACTGCCAATAAATTAAGCAGCGCCACTCGTTTCAGTTTGGTGGGTGATGTTACATCTAACGAAATTGTTTTTGATGGTCAGGATGATGATCCAGCAGTGTTCACAACTTCTATATCCAATGCATTTGTTTCTGGCAAAACTGCCACATCATTCAGTCAAAACAGTGATGAAATATTAATCAATAGAGTTTCAGGCAGCACGGGATTATACAAAATCAGCAGAGATAATTTCTTTTCAGCTATAGCAAAAATACCAACAGGTATGATAACTCCATTTGGTGGAGCAGCAGCACCTAATTTTTGGTTGCTGTGTGATGGATCAGAATATGAAAGATCATTGTATCCACAATTATTTGCAGTGATAGGAACAAGTTTTGGAACTCCAAGTTCAGCAACAAAATTCAAAATGCCTGATTTGAGAGGCAGAATGCCTTTGGGCAGAGACAACATGGGTGGTACCAGTGCTGATAGAGTCACAGCCAGTGCTGCTGATAATATTGGTGGATTTGGCGGAAACGAAACAAAAACTATTCCAGTGGAAAACTTACCACAACACACTCACAAAATGCAAGGTGTCACAGGCGCTCAATATTATGCACTGAGAGATGGGGGAGTAAATCCTGGTGAGACCACAGCAATAGTTTATGATGCACCCACAGGCACAGGTGCAGGAAGTGCTATTGCCAACAGTGGAGATGTAGATTCAGGAGCCATAGGCAATGCTCAAGATGTGATGAATCCATATTTGACTATAAATTATATTATTTTTACAGGACAGAGTGAATAATGAGTTATAAAATAAACAAAACAGACGGATCATTGTTGGTAGATTTGATTGACGGTACAATTAATACTGAATCAACTGATATCACACTGATAGGAAGAAATTACAAAGGATTTGGAGAATTAATCAACGAAAACTTTGTGAAGATGTTGGAAAATTTTGCCAGCTCTTCTGCTCCAGCAAACCCTTTGCGTGGACAATTATGGTATGACACATCAGAAAACAGATTAAAAGTTTACAATGGCTCAGAGTTTAGCACCAATGGTATTATATTAAGCTCTACTCAACCTAATTTAGCAGCTGGTGATCTTTGGATTGACAGTTTAAATCAACAATTAAAATTCTTTGACGGTAACGACATAGTAACAGTTGGTCCTGATTACACCAATGATCAAGGAGTGAGCGGGTTCGTGGTAGATTCTATATTGGACACACAAAATGTTACTCGCACTGTGATAAAATTCTTTGTGGGTAACTCTTTGTCAGGAGTTTACAGTGCTGCTCAATTCACACCAGTAACTTCACAATTAATTGCTGAATTAGTTTCAGGCAGTAATCCCACAGGTACTATCTATCAAGGATTTAATTCAGTTTCAGACACTTTCAAATGGCGTGGAGTAGCCACCAAAGCAGATTCATTGGTGGATGGATCAGGAGTGTATCGTAATGCTGATAGTTTTTTAAGAACTGATGTGGATGATCTCACAGAAGGCAGCATCACAGTTCAAAACAATGATGGAGTTATTATTGGATTGAACAACGATACCAGTTTGAGATATGCCAGCAATAGTTTTATAATTCAAAATAACTTTGCCAATGCAGATATAGCATTCAAAATTAAAACACCTGCAGTGACTGATGCTATCTATATTGATGCCAGTGCTCAAGCAGTGGGAATATTCAACAACACTCCAACCTATCCTTTGGATGTGATAGGCAATGTAAGAATTCAAGGTAATCTAACTGTTCAAGGCACAGGAGCAGCCACAATCACAGAAGATCTTAGAGTGGAAGACAAAACCATTGAATTGGCCACTATCACGGGAACACCTTTGGGCAATGATTCATATGTGTCAGGTGGAGGTATTGTATTAAAATCTTCAGTGACTGATAAAACATTACTGTGGCAAAATCTTGCCACTGGTTGGAACAGTTCAGAACATATAAATTTAGCCACAGGAAAAAATTATCAAATTAACGGAACCACAGTGATATCTGCCACAGCGTTGGGATCAACCATCACCAGTGCTCCAGGATTGACATCGTTGGGTACTTTGACAGGACCTTTGAATGTGGACAATTTAAGATTGCAAGGTATTACATTAAGCAGCCAAAGCGGACAAAATTTACAATTACAAGCAGCCACTAACATAATTTCTGTTCAAGGATCAGCAGTGATCAGAGGAGTAGGCACACCCACTCAGGCCACTGATGTGGCCACCAAAGGTTATGTGGATGGCAGAGAATTGATCAGTTTTATGTTGGATGTTACAGATTTAGGTTCTGGCGGCACATTGAATACCAACATTGCCACTGTATTAAATGATCTTTATCCAGCAGCTGGTTACACTTATTCAGGATCAAATTCAGGATTAAATATTCCAGCAAGACAAGCAGGATCTTTAGCCAGAGTACACACTGTGGCATTTGGTGGAACTTCAGTGTCATTCTCTGGTGCTAATTTAGAAGCAGCCTCTGACAAAAGTTACACAGCAGTGGATCAAACCATCACAGCATCTCCACTCACAGTGTTGTCTGTGGAAACAGGTTACGATACACCAACATTGGGAACACAAGTAAGAATTACCACCAGTACTCCACATGTGTATGAAGTGGATCAAACTGTGACTATTTCAGGCAGTGCTGGAATTAGTTTTGATGGCACATATCTTATCACAGAAATTACCAACAGCACAGATTTTGTTATAGAATTAGCACCGTATTTTGATCTATCTAGTACTCCAGGATCAACATACACTGCTAGCACAGCCACAGTGGCTAGAACACCTTTCACAGGACTTGCCAACAAAACAGTATTGATGGACATAGCATTTGGCACAGCAACAGGAAGTATTACTGCTAGCACCACAAGAGCATTAAAACAATTTGTAGTTTCTGGGGGTGCTTGGGTGTTTGACCAGGATTTAACACAAGGAACTTTAATATAAAATAAGATAAATAATTGAGCAAAAGGAAAACGCAATATGCCATATCAAATAGATAGATACGCTTTAGGGACATTAACTACCGTGGAAGACGGTACAGTAGACCAATCTACCAACTTAAAATTAGTGGGAAAAAACTATGCTGGCTACGGGGAAATTCAAAACGAAAACTTTGTACATTTATTAGAAAATTTTGCTAGTGCTAACGCTCCCACAAGACCTTTGAGCGGTCAAATATGGTTTGATTCAGCCACTAACAAATTAAAATTTTACGACGGAACAAAATTTAGAACCACTGGTGGTGCAGAAGTAGGCACAGCAGAACCAGCAGGATTAACAGTGGGTGACTTTTGGTGGGACACTGCCAATGATCAATTATATGCTTACAACGGCACAAGTTATGTGTTGGTTGGTCCTCAAGGAGTAGGCGATACTGTAACTCAAATTGTCAGCAGAACAATCAGAGACAGTTTCAGTGCTAATCAATTAATTATTGAAGCAAAAGTTAATGACAAAACAATTTTCATCGTAAGCGACACAGCATTTACAATTCTTTCAGCAGATAGACCCACAGGATTTACCACTGTAAAACAAGGTCTTACACTGCGTGGTGCAGATTCTACCACAGGAGCACAAACGGCATTTTCTAATGGCACTTTGGATAAATTTTGGGGCACAGCAGCCAATGCAGATAGATTGGGTGGATTAGAAGCATCTGCTTTTGTTCAAGTGGGAGGCAATAGTAATTTTGATGACAATGGATTCACAGTAGGCACAGGCAACGATTTAAGAATTAATATCGTAAATGATAATGAAGCAAAAATTATCAACGAAGTTGGTTCTGTTATTAAAATGGGAGCCAGCAATACTCACTCAGTGAGCATAACTGCCACAGGCATTGAGCCTAGAATAGACAGCACTTATGACATTGGAACCAATGCTAATAGATTTGCCAACATTTATGCGGATAACATTTATGGCATAGCAGAAAAAGCCACCAACATAAGATTCAGCTCAACTGATTATGCTGGAGCAATTACCACAGTGAATAACTCAGTGGCATTGCGAGATGGCAGTGGAAATATCACAGCAAACATTTTCCAAGGTGTAGCTTCTCAAGCAAGATACGCTGACTTGGCAGAAAAATACATGGCAGATGCCACGTACGAAATTGGCACAGTGTTGGCCATTGGTGGCACAGCAGAAGTTACAGCAGCCACTGAAGGTTCTATTGTGGCAGGTGTGGTGAGCGGTGCTCCTGCATTCCTAATGAATGCTGATTTAGCAGGTGGAACGTCTGTGGCAATCAAAGGTAGAGTACCTGTTAAAGTTCAAGGTGCTGTGACCAAAGGCGACAAAATTGGTACTGGTTCTACTCCGGGAGTTGGAGTTGTTGTTACAGGATCAGACTACTTTGCTGTGGCTTTGGAAGCAGATTCAAGAATCACAGTTTCAACTGTTGAGTGCTTTATCAAGTAATCCAAAATGACCAATAATCTAAAATCATTCAGGGACACTTTAACCCAACTAAATACTTTTAACAGGAAATAAATTATGACAGTAGGTGCTCAAATAACAGCAGAACGTTACAACTTAATTCAAAACAAAGTGGCCACAGTACTGGGTCAAGGCACTGGAGACAGTGGTTATGGACAAACAGTTGTTAGTTCTAACGTGGCAGTATCACAATTGATTGAAGACAATCATTTGAATGATTTGCGTTTGGATATTAGAAAAGCCCACATACATCAAACAGGATCTTATCCCACTTTAGGAACAGTAGACAACACTGTGACTGTGGATGATAACAACAGTGGAGCAGGCACAGGATATGTCCAATTTGAAACTCTTGCAGACACAATCACCACAAACAGAAACACTTCAAACGCAGGAAGATTTGCTATCAATTCCACCAGTTCTACCTACACAAGAACGCCCGTATGGAATGGATTGCGTACAGGAACATTCACAGTGACATTTGCCAGCGTTAATGCTAAAAGATATTATTTCAACACAGGCAGTGCTGTGCAAATCTCAATGAATATTTCAGGCAGTGCTGCCAGCAAAGTAACTGAATGGAATGCTTTATTTTCAGGCATGGGCACATTGTCATTCAGTAATTCTTCAACCAAAACAGGTGCATCAGGCACATTAAATTCCATCAACGCTTTAAATTTAACCACAGCAGATCAAACGATCTACACATCCAGCAATCCACTAGCACCTTATGCTGCCAACTATTTCACAGTGAGTGCAAAATTCACAGACATTAGTGCAATGGCCATTCAATTCACCATTGACCTGCGTGATGACGCAGCAGGAAACGTGGACGAAGATGTGGATGGCAGTTTGACCATAACTGTTTCGAACAAAAGACCAGACAGTGCATTGACTGATGGATTGACCATTGTGGCTCCCGCTTTTGGTAGCATGGGCAGCAACATTACTACTGCTTAATTTTACCAATTCCTAATACCACCTAACTGTTCATATCTAAATACAATCATAATCCATATTTGTTGACTTTTAGCTAGAAATAACATATAATTCTAGTAAGGATTATTATAAAATTTATGATTAAAAATCTTAACGTTGTTGCTGAATTATTAATAGTTACTGATGCAATGTCCAGTTTTAACAATCAATTAAAAATATTGAAGAATAAATTTTTGGACAGCAATATTGCTTTTGTAGAAGGACATCAGTTCACAATAACATCTGCACTGATATCACATTGTGATATTTTGATTGCTGCTGAAAGAACTCAAGATGTGATACTATTGGATGATTATCAAAATCCTGTATTGATTAAAAATCTTGTAGATTTTAAAGATAACATTATAGATTTGTATCAAAGCAATTTGAATTCATATTATACTGAATACAATGAATTGTTAAAAACCAAAGGTGAAGTCAAGGACAATGCATGAAAAAAGGTATAATAATTTATGCTCATAACAATAGCAGCATTGACTATGTCAAGCAGGCCATATTCTGCACTCAACAAATTAGAAAACATTTAAAACTTCCAGTAACACTGATCACTTCCAATCAGGAACATCTTGAAAAAAATTATAAAAAACAAGCAATAATTTTTGATAAAATTATCTCTGTGCCTGATTACAGCACTGCTCAACAAAAAACTTTTTATGATGGGCAAAACAAGCATGTCACAGATCAATGGAAAAACCATTTGCGTTCCACTGCTTATGAGTTAAGCCCTTATGATGAAACGCTTGTGATGGATTCAGATTATATTGTTTGTAATAATAATTTGTCTAAATGTTTCAAATCCAACGAAGATTTTCTTATACACAAAAAATCCATTTATATCAATTATTCCAGTAAATCAGAATCTAAATTAAAAGCTATCAGTGATACAGGTGTTGATATGTATTGGGCCACTGTGTTTTATTTTAAAAAGACCACGAGAGTTAAAAAACTATTTGAACTAATACAGCATATCAAAGATGATTGGCAATTTTATAGATTCAGTTATCAAATAGTGGACACGTCATTTAGAAACGATTTTGCTTACAGCATAGCCATACATATGATAAATGGATTTCAACAAGGAGTATGGCCTTATTCATTGCCAGACAGTTTGTATCATATTACTGATAGAGATCTAGTAAATTCTTTTAATAAAGAAGTTTGGAATTTTTCTCTAGCTATTGATAACAATCAGTACATGCCTATGAGTGTTAAAGGTATCAATATACACATCATGAATAAATTTGCACTGGATAAAATTATAGACAAAGGATTAAATCGTGTTAGAATCTAAAGGATATTGTATATTTGCACAAAAAAATAATCAAGTGGATTATGTGCGTCAAGCATACGCATTGGCTTTGAGTATAAAAACACACATGCCTCTCAGCCAAGTGTGTTTAATTACCAATGTGAATGTGCCTGCTTATATGAAAAAATTATTTGATCATATCGTGGATATACCAGGAGATGATGATGCAGTAAATTCTGAATGGAAAATAGAAAATAGATATAAAATTTATCAAGCCACACCATATGAACATTCAATCATATTGGATGCTGACATGCTGATATGCAGTGATATCAGTCATTGGTGGGATTTTTTAAAAAATTTTGATCTATTTTTTACCACACAAGTAAGAACATACAGAAATGAAATTGCTAATTCCACTTATTATCGTAAAACTTTTAAAAATAATCAATTGCCTAATTTATATTGTGGCATGCATTACTATAAAAAATGTCGAAACAATGGAGATTTTTTAGGATTATTAAAACAAATAGTTTTGAATTACAAATTATTCTATGAAAAATACACACCCAACAACACACAAACTTGGTGCAGTATGGATGTGAGTGTGGCCATAGCAAGTAAATTATTAGGCATAACTGAGAAAATTACCAGCAAAGTACCTTATATTGGATTCACACATATGAAACCACACAGTCAAGGGTGGGAACATACACCAGATCACTGGATGGAAAAAATTAACATATATTATGATTCAGAAAAAAGAATAAAACTGGGTAACTTTTTACAGCAAGGTATATTGCATTATGTGGAACCTGAATTTTTAAGTGAACAATTAATGAATCAATTGGAAAAAAACTACAATGGATAATCAAAAATTTAGATATTTAAAATTTGATAAGTTTACCGGAGAAATTCAATCCTGTCAGGGAGGTTATATTGCTGATGGGTTGGCTATCAATGAGGAATTAGGCATAGACTTTGTTACTGGTAAAGAAGTTATGAGCAATTACAAAGTGATTTTTGTTGATAATGCTTACAAGTTAATTAAAAAATATGTGATACAAAAAGATTCTTACAACAACACACAATCAAACGATACTGTTATTAATAAAAATATTTATAAAATCACAACAGCAGTCAACGATAATAATTGTATTTCAATTAGATTGAATAAAAAAGAAAAAAATTTAATGTTTTCAGTAACAGAACAGTTTAAAGATAGTATGAAAGATTATTTTACAGAAAATTCTTCTAAAGATCACTATTTTTTTGCTACTAAAAAGAACGATGGTAGTATATTAGATAATATATTTGTTATTGATATGAAAGAATTACTAGAACAAGGAATCATAAATGTAAGTTATGACCCAAAACACAGCGTGGACCTGTATTGTCGTAAAACATTTGATTACAAATATGAGGAAATCAATGAATAAAATTGCTATCAAAGATTGTGATATCATATTTTTAAGTTATGATGAGCCCAATGCTGATAAAAATTATGCTGATTTAAAAAAGAAAATGCCATGGGCCAAACGAGTGCATGGTATATTTGGGTCAGACACAGCTCATAAAGCCTGTGCTGCACTGTCTGACACAGAATATTTTGTTACTGTGGATGGTGATACTCAATTGGATGAAAAATTTATTAATTTAGTGATTGATTTGAACAGCATGGGCATGGATAATTCATATATTTTTAGTTGGTGTGGACACATTGATTTAAATGGATTAAAATATGGCAATGGCAGTATTAAATTATGGACCAGAACATTTGTTAATGAGATGAAAACTCATGAAAACTATCAAGGCAAAGACAGAAATTTAATTGAGTTTTGTTATTTTGACAAATTATTTCAGTTTAATGAAAATTATTCCACCAGTTACATCAATAGTACTCCCAAACAAGCATGGAGAGCAGGATTCCGTGAAGGTGTAAAAATGAGTATTGCTAAAGACAGCAGAGTAAAAGACTATAAAACACTGTGGTGGCAAAATTATCATAGATTAATCATATGGATGACAGTGGGTATGGATGTGAAGAATGGCATTTGGGCCATTGCTGGTGCTAGAGAAGGTTGTTACAGAACCATATGTACTGATTGGAATATTAGTTTGACTAGAGATTTTAAATATCTGGATCAGACTTGGTCGGATTTTAGTCAACAGATATCTCAAAATCAAGAAAAATGTCTTGAAAGAATAAAAGATCTTGGTAAAGAAATACTTAAAAAACAATCAATGGAATTGCCTGTTGAACCTTTGAATGCTGAGCAGAGTAAATTTTTTAAAAAGGTGTATATTAATTCGCCTAGAGTGTTAAGAAAGACCATATGATGTACGATATATTTTTTATAAGTTATAATGAACCCAATGCAGATCAAAATTATGCTCTGTTGAAACAAAGATTTCCATTGGCTCAAAGAGTTCACGGCATAAAAGGCATTCAACAAGCACATATCAGAGCTGCCACATTGAGTTTGACCAAAATGTTCTGGGTAGTAGACGGCGATGCAGTGATTGAAAACGATTTTATGTTTGATTTCCAAGTGGATCCTAATGAATTAAATACTGTGCATGTGTGGAGAAGCCGAAATCCCATCAATGAACTGGAGTATGGTTATGGCGGAGTAAAATTATTGCCCAAAAGACTCACGATGAACATGGATCCCAATAGAATAGACATGACCACCAGCATATCTAATAGGTTTAGAGCCATGCATGAAGTATCCAACACCACTGTGTTCAATACAGATCCATTCAACACATGGAAAAGTGCTTTTAGAGAGTGTGTCAAGCTCAGCAGCAAGGTAATCGATCGTCAGGTGGACAAAGAAACTGAAAAAAGATTATTGATTTGGTGCACAGTGGGAGATGATAAACCATGCGGAGAGTATGCCATTGCTGGAGCACTGGCAGGCAGAGTGTACGGCACGGACAACCAAGGTAATTCAGATGCTTTGAGAATGATCAATAACTTTGAATGGTTAAAATTAGTATTTGTGGGACAATTTCCACACATGGAGAAAAAAATATTATGATAGATACCAACATTCCATTTGATAAAATTGTAAACTTTGGTCAACGCACCATGTTGAACAGTAAATTGTTTTCTGTGAGTTGGATCTTGGCTCGTTTTTGCAACTATGATTGTTCTTACTGCTGGCCTTATGCCAAAAGCAAACAGAAAGATCACAGACCATTGTCAGTTTACACAGGAGTGGTGGATGAAATCAAACGACAGGCCAGACAGAATGGATTCACAGACTATCATTTCAGTTTTTCAGGTGGAGAACCCACTGCCTACAAAGATTTTTTACAATTGGTACAGCATTATAGTGCTGATACTGCTCCAGAATATCAAAGTATTCACATGACCACCAACCTAAGTCCTTCAGAAAAGTGGTGGGAAAGATGGTTAGAAGCCACGAAAACATTGAATCGCAGAAGCATCACTGCCAGTTTTCATGCTGAATTTGCTGATGAACAAAAATTTGGAGATAAAATATTACTGTTGATGAAGAATAATGTGTTTGTCACAATTAATCAAGTGATGGTGCCTGATAGATTTGCTGAATACTATGATAGATGTGCAAGATTCCACTCTAGAGGTATTAATGTTACACTGAAACCACAGAGTGATCCCACAGCAAGTTTTGTTATTGAAGGTTATACTCGAGATCAACTGAACACTTTACAAACAGGATTTCCTCAACGCATACAAGAAGGTGAAAATTACAAAGATTTATTTCAAATTGAGATGATGGATGCTCAAGGCAACAAGTATTACATGGATCAAGCAGAGAGATTCAATGCTTTTGGCTTCAATAAATTCAAAGGATGGCACTGTAATGCTGGATATCAGAGTTGTGTCATTAGAGAACCAAACGGAGAAGTCAAAAGAAGTTACAGTTGTCATGATCAACCACTGGGTAACATAGAACAAGGATTCAAATTGTTTGATAAACCAAAAGTTTGTATAACTCCCACTTGTGTGAGTTCAGCAGATTCAAAAATACCCAAGGCTCGACATGTATAGATACCAAGATATAAAGGATATTCATTTGGAAATCACCAGCAAGTGTCAAGCCAAATGTCCCATGTGTCCTAGAAGAATCAGTGGAGGACCAATAAATCCATTTATCAAATTGGACGAAATAACTTTAGGTGTATTCAAACAATGGTTTGAACCAAACTTCATAAAACAATTGGACAGTTTATTCATGTGTGGTAATTTGGGAGATCCTATCATATCCAAAGACACATTGGAAATATATCAGTACTTGCGTGAACTAAATCCCAACATTAGATTGGCCATGCACACCAACGGCAGTGCTAGAGATACAGAATGGTGGCAAAGATTGGCTCAATTGAAAGTAAAAGTGACATTTGGCATTGATGGTTTAGCAGATACCCATCATCTTTATAGGATCAGCACAGATTTCAATAAAATAATTGAAAATGCTCAAGCATTTATTTCAGCAGGTGGAGTGGCCAAATGGCACATGTTGGTATTTGCTCACAATGAACATCAAATTGAACAGTGTAGAACAATGTCCAAAGACATGGGCTTTGTGGATTTTTCAATCAAACACACTTCTAGATTCAAGCAGGATTATTTACAAGTGATTGATGACTTGGGTAGACCCACACACAGAATCAAACCCACTCAAACCAGTTTGGATATGATTCCGTTGTCTGAAGCAGCACAAAAAGAAGTCAAACCACACATTGTTTGTAAAGCACAGAAATATAAACAGTTGTATGTGAGTGCTTGTGGTAATGTGTCACCTTGTTGTTGGTTGGATATGGAATGGATACCACCCATGCAAGAATCCAGAGTAGATTATATGGAAAAAATTTCAGAATTTCCCAATCTTCATCGCAAAACATTGAAAGAAATATTTGATAATGGATTTTTTTCAAAAATAGAAACACAATGGAGCACAGTGGGATTGAAAGAATGCACCAAACAATGTGGGTCATTTGATAAACTAGGAGCACAATTTGTTGAAAATTAATATACAAGACGTTTTATTTTGGATGGATGCTATCAGACAATCTGATGACAGATATCGTACATTGGAAAGTTTCTGGAAAGGTCAAATCAACAGCAAAGTATGGTTGATTGAACAATTAAAAAAATTACCCAGAGCACACAGCATGGATATTTTAATTTGTGGTGGATGGTATGGAGTGATGGCCACACTTTTATTCAACAGTGATCTGTATGTGAATAAAATAACCAGCATGGACATAGACAGCAAGTGTGAAAACACAGCAAATACCATGAACAAACAGTATGAAATGTCTGGTAGATTCCGTGCTGTTACTCAAGACATGCTCACTTATAAAGATTACAATCGTTATGACATGATTATCAACACAGTGTGTGAGCATTTGACAACAGAACAGTACAATGAATGGTTAAATTTAATACCCAAAGACAAAATTATTGTGTTGCAAAGCAATGACTATGTGATTCCTGAACATGTAAACCCCATGAAGGATTTAAATCAGTTTGTAAACCATAGCAAATTGTATCCTATTGTGGAACCTAGTGAATTACAAACAGAAAAATACAAAAGATTTATGATTGTAGGTAAAAACAATGAATAATGAACAAATAACCAAACAAGTATTGGAAAAATTTAAAAAAAAACAAATAGGTTGGTTGCAACTAGATATTTCTTTTGAAAATTACATTGATCATCAAGAAGTATCTGCTGTGAATGATTTTTACGTGGATCATAGAGAAGGAGAAAACCACAAAGGATGGCAAAGTTGTTGTGTGTATGGGTTAGGCATTACTAAAACCCAAGTGGCACAACATTATGGACACACAAATGAATTAAATGCTCCTTATCATTGGACTGCATTGACACAATTGGCTCCAAAAGCCACTGAATTTTGGAAAAATTTTCCTGCAGAAAAATATACTAGAGTTAGATTTATGAAATTAGCACCTAATGGATATGTGGGATTGCACAATGATGCTCCCAGCAATATGCCACCTGATATTGATTTATTAAATTATTTATTACCCATTAATTTAAGCATTATTCAACCCAAAGATTGTGTTATGGAAATAGAAAATCACGGCATAGTGCCTTGGAAACCAGGCAGTGTATTTTTAATCAATATACTGAATAACCACACAGTAAAAAACAACAGCACAGAAGATAGAATACACATGATTGCTCAAGCACACGTGGGCAATCAACGTGAAAAATTCTGTGAATTAATTGCTAAAAGTGCTATAAAAAATGATATTCTTTAGTGGATTAAACAAAAGATCTGATATAGTTTTTGTATGTGTGGACAACACACATTTGATTAAAAATAATGATCATAAAGAAATTATAAAAAATATTGCTGATTACAGTATCAGTAACATTTGTGTAAAAGGATATGATGTGTTTAATGGATTAGATACAAATAATATATTACCTAGAATAGCAGATCAATACACGCATGCTGTGGTATTTGATGCTGATACTGAATTTACAGGATCAAATTTTTTTAAAGAATTAAAAAAATTATGCGTTAAAGATTTCTTTTTGGCTGGACATGTGTTGGATAGAAAAGAAGGATATTACGAATTACACTCTCAATGTTATGTGATAAATTTAAAAAAATATATTCAATATGGAATGCCACACATAACTCACCCAACACCTAATGTTTCTCACGAACATATTGAACCTATTAGAAGTGAAGAAAATTATCACGATGATTATACTCCTTTATGGATTAAATCAGGTACTACAAAAAAACAATATCAACATTTATGGCATGGTAATAATATATTAAGTGTAGGGTTGGAAAACAATGAAACTGTTTTAATATTTGATGCAGCTATTCGTAACAGCAAACAATGTTATTATGCTCAATATGAGAACGAATTTTTAAAAAACAATCAACACATTTATGAAAAATCTAAATTCTCATCCACTAGATTGTTTTATCCTATTAACACAGAAGAACCACAACAGATAAACATTAATGGTCCTATAACACAATTGATTACTCCTGCCAGCGGATTCAACTGGTTGCATTATGTCAACAAATATGGTTATAACAATGATACTTTGATTTCTTTTTATGATTATAATCCAAACTCTTTATACTACATGAAAAATATTGTGGAAAATTTTGATGGCACAGATTATTATGCTTTTTTAAAATCTATAAAATCTAATGACACTAACGATTGGATTAATTCAAAAGAAGAAATTAATCAAAATTTTGAAACAATAAAACATTTATGGCATATGGTTAAAAAAATAAAATTCAGTTATCATGAGTGTGATTTATTAAATAATTTTAATATACCTGTGATAAATGACCATAACACTATAATGCATTTGAGCAATGTATTTTGTTATGAACCCACAGCAGCTTTTAATAGTTTTGTTAAAAGAGTCAATGCAGAAAACAACTTGATTAAAATTTTAAAAAATAACAATTCAAAAATTAATCTAATTGTGTCGGGTCATGCATGGTCTGGATTGGCTGATTACCCCAAATATGTAGGGTATGTGAGCGATTTTGTTGAACAAAGTCTTAATAAATGTTATAAAGCCACATGGCATCAAAAAGAAGATTGGGAAATTTAAATACTGTTATGAAAAATAAAAGTTGTACATTCTGCATGCATCCATTCACAGGATTAGCCACTAGAGAAGATGGTGCTATTAAGGTGTGTTGTAGAAGTTTACCCATTGGAAACATACAGAATGAGACCATGGAAGAAGCATGGAACAATGAAAAAATGCGTGAAGTAAGACATCAGGTGTTGAACAATGAGCGACCTAATGTGTGTGCACCTTGTTTTGATTTGGAAGATCAGGGAGTGCAAAGTTTGCGACAAAGACACATCAGTGACAATATTCCAGAATCAAGGATCAATCTTTATCCCACAGCTTTAGATAGTTTAAAAGAAGATTATACCATGCCTTTTGAACTGCCCACTATGGAAATCAAAATTAACAACTTGTGTAACCTAAAATGTCGTATGTGTAATCCATTAGACAGCACACAATGGAAAGATTGGAACAGCATTGTGGATCATTACAAGAAAGAAAACAATTACTTGGTCAAAGCCGTGGAAGATCTTGGTCTGACACAAGCGCCGCATGTGGATCTTTTCGAAGATAAACCACACTTTTGGGACAATTTAAAAAAACTTATTCCTTATTTTAAACGTGTGGAATTTGCTGGTGGTGAACCTTTGATGGATCCCACCCATTACAAAATATTAGATTTATTAAGCACCAATGGATCCAACATTGAAATCAAATATGCCACCAATGGCACAGTGTTGGGCATCAAAGGTGGAAGAACCATACAAGAATACTGGCCCAAATTCAAAAGTGTGGCAGTGAATGTGAGCATTGACGGAATCTTTGACACTTATGAATATATCCGAAGTAATGGCAAGTTTATGGATGTGGTCAACAACATAAAAATAATGAAACAAATACCCACAGTGAGTAGAATAGTGGGAGCATTCACAGTACAAGCCAACAATATCATGCAAATAGATCGTGTGATTGATTACTTTTTAAATGATCTGGGCATTGTGTTTTACAGTCATAGGGTAAATTATCCCAGAGCGTTGAGTGCTCAAGTGTTGCCTACAAAATTAAAAAATCAAGTGATAGACAAATTGGAAGCAATGAAACCTCAAATAAAAGATTATGCATTGGTCAAACAACATCCAATATTAGAAAAAATTACTCTGCAACAAATACAGGACAACATTAATTTTTTAAAAGCCAGAGATCTTAATCAATACTGGATGGATTGTGTGGACTTTAATCGCAAATTGGACATCACAAGAAATCAAGGACCTTTTGAAAAAATAAACCCGGAGTTTGCTGACTATGTTTAAAGTGGAACACTTATATCCTCATATTAGAAACAGTGTCAAAGTGGAATGGAATCTTGGCAAACGATGCAATTTAGATTGTAGTTATTGTCCAGCAGAAATACATGACAATCACAGTGAACACACTGATATAGAGATATTGAAACGCACTGTGGACACACTGAGCACAATACCCAATGTGCGAATCAGTTTGACTGGTGGAGAACCTTGTGTGCATCCAAACATAGAACAGTTATTACAACATGCCAAAAATAAAATCAGTTGGATCAACGTCACCACCAATGGTACCAGAACTGTGGAATTCTACCAAAATATTTTAGAAAATTATATCAATCATATGGTGTTCAGTGTGCATTTTGAATCCGATTGGCAAAGGGTCATAAACACAATTATCAAGGTTTATACACAGTCTGTCAACAAAAATGTTCTAGTGCATATGATGATGCTACCAGGACGTTTAAAAGACGTTAAAGACGCTTGCAAGGCTCTTTTAGATGCGGGCATACGCTATGCACTGAGACCTATACGCTGGACCAAAACACATGATGATTTCGAAGACATGATTCATTACAGTGAGGAAGAAAAAGAATTTTTGGCAGTGAGCAATCACACACCACCAAAAAATACTCTCATAGACAACACAGTGGAATGCAATGTGAATGATTTGCTGATCAACAAAACCAATAAATTCCAAGGATGGAGTTGTATGTCTGGAGTGGAAAGTTTAATGATCAATTGGGATGGTGAAGTTCACCGAGCCACTTGTAGAGTGGGTGGCACTTTGGGTAACATTTATCAAGACACTTTTGTACGACCCACAGCGCCTGTTGATTGCACTCGCACATGGTGCACTTGTGCTGCAGATATCAATATTACAAAAATCAAAGTTTAAATTTATCCAATAAACTTTCAGGTTGACACATACAAGTATTTTTTTTATCGCAAATTTTAGGTTTAATATTAGGATTAAATTTTTTAACAAAATCTTTATCATAGATATTGTATTGTTCAAATAATTTTGTTCTACAAGCTGAGGTTATAATACCTGCAGGATCTATCATCATACTGTCAACACCAATATTACACATCCATCCATAAAAATCATTCTGTTTATTTAATACAATCCAGTTTCTGTTTACAGATTTAATAGATCCATCTTCAAATTTTACTTTAGGAGATCCTTTCATATGTTTGGATTGACGTAACAAAGTCCAGATATTAGGCATGCGTTTGATTGGTTTAGATACAAATGCTTTTTGTTTGTCAGTAAATTTAATAGTTTTGTGCATGACTTCCATGGCCACTATAAACCATCTGTAACGACTGGTTTTTAATTTTTCAATTAAATCCAGACATTTCTGCCATGCTGTGGGATCCATCAACATCATCACAGTAGGACTGCGTCCTTTTTTATGACACATATCAGCCACTTTGATAAAATCTTCCACTTGTACCTGTTGATGATGACAACTTAATAAAATTTTATCAAATACATGAGCATATTGCTCCCACCATCTTAACACTCTACTGCCATTACTGCTGATAGAAATATGGGAAGGGATTTGATCACGTATTTTTTCTACAAATTCTCCCAGTTGTGGCCACAATGTGGGTTCTCCTCCCACTATGTGCAGTTCTAATTTTCGTTTGCCTATGGTTTTGTATCTATCAAACAAATGAACAAAATTTGCCACCAGTTGTTCCAAGTCATTGGTCCAACGATGTGTGCCTTCGTGTGAACCTTCAAAGCAATACCAGCACTTGTAATTACAGGTGTTACCTATCATAAACTCCACACGTAAAACGTCTTTGGGCTGAGGGTTATAAACTTGTGTTATCATAGTAAATGTTTCAATTCAGGAAAAATTTTAGCAGCACTCAATCCTCTGATAGCATCCAATTTATTCACATACTCCTTAAATCCAGGCAGCAGTCTAGAATTATCTTTGGCTTCCATGTGCATCAGTACTGCCTCCCAACGTCTCCATCCATAAGGATTTATTTTCCAAAAATCATCGTCCTGTCTATAGTTGTGCCACAACCAATCTTTAAAATCCATAAACAGTTCTCTTATTTGTTGTTTGTCTTCTCGGGGTAATATTTGTATGCTTAAAAAAGTTGGTATGTATAATAAATGCATGTTAACCAATCCACCACCCATTTGTACTCCACCAGGCACAGTGCCTACGTTTAATTTTTTAAATCCACTCTGTATTTTCCATTTCATAAAATCAGGCAAGTGTTTGATATTAAAAATTTGTATAGCAGTAGCCAAACTCACTTGTATGTTGTCAGGAGTATTGTCTAACATGTGTAAATTCTTTTCCACTGTGGCCCATTGTGTGGGAAAACGTATGTATTCATCACGCTGATGTGTGGCATCCATACTCACAGCAAATTTAACTTTTTTAAATTTACTCCATAACTTGATTAAATCTTCATCCACTAATATACCATTGGAATTGTAACGTAATAATATACGATCTTGATAACCTTGTCTTATAATTTCTTCAATAAACACTTTGTGTTCTTTGATCATCAATGGTTCACCGCCAGCAAAATATACTTGTTTTAAATTGGGTATTTGGCGATACATTTCCTGCCAGAAAGTATCTTTTTCATGCCAGAAGTTATTAAATTCTTTTTTGTCCCATTGAATCTGGTCTTTAACTTCTTTGTTTTGTAATTGTGGCATCAGTTGTTGCCAGTCATTCACCCATTTGCTGCTGTCATGTGGAGAACACATCACACATTTGATATTACAAGTGTGTCCTAGACGCAGATCCAAATACAATAATTTTTCAGGCACTGTGCCATCTTCTTTGGTTTGACGTATCAGTTCCGGCACATCCACTCCATCTCGATGCCATGTGCCAGTTTCCCATATTCTTTTACTCACCACTCCCACACGTTCTTCATCAAAACACTTGCGACAACTGGCAGGTATCTCACCTTTCAACATGGTGGTACGCACACTTTTCATGTAATCATTGTTCCAAGCACTCATAGGAGTATCCACACCAAAGTTGGCAGGTGTGCCATCTTCTTTTTTAATAATACCCACTGTGTGATCAGATCCAGCACCACTGGCGTTGGCTGAACAACACAATCTCATATCACCGTTGGGTCTGGTGGCAAAATGTATCCAAGGCAATATACAGTAAGTGGGAGTGCCTGTGACAGATTCTATTTCTCTCTGCCATTTGCCCAATTGTGAATCTTCAGGATTCATCCAATATTCATTATGATCTGTCATTGTATTCCTTAAAAATCTTATGTATTTTGTCTGCTGTGTCAATATTACTTTGTATTCCTGGATGCATGTCATCTGTGGCTTTGTCTAACACAGTTATACCAGTGTTATGGTAATTGTTAACTTTAATAAAATCCAATTTATTTTTATCAAATTCTTCTGGAGTAGCTGGATAATGAATGTATTGAATATTTTTATCGCGTAGATATAAATCTGCATGATGTATATTAAACCAACTTTTCATAGCATAATCTTTTTCATTTAAATACTCTGCCCATTTGCGTTCTTGATGTGTTTTACCCCATGGTCCTAATCTATTTCTAAAAAAAGGAAATTTGTGTTGATTGTTAAACAACATATCTCTAGCATAATGAGTCCACATAATAATCACTTTGTCATCATTTTGAAACTTAAATTTAAGCAAAGTGTATAATATTTCTGTATTACTTGAACCAGGAAAACTTTCGTTAATTAATTCACAATTTAATTTTTCAGACAACAGTTTGGGCCATCCTAATTGACTGGGCTTTAAATTATGTATCATATCAAAAAGCCAGTTTTTACAGTCAGGTAATCCTGTGCCATATGCGTATGAACAACCAAACACAATTAATCTTGACATTTATCCACTCCCCATTGTCTTTCTTGACACCAAAAACACTTGCCACACACAGGTACGGGCGACCCTGGCACATAAGTTCTGTAATCTAAGTCACCAAAGATTTCAGGATATGTGTTTAGATCACCTTCACAACTGCGAGTAAGATCAAATAGGTCCATAATGCCTAATCTTTTAAATTGAGCAACTATCCAATCTTTCTGTACATAAGTGAATGGGTGACATGCAAAGCCGCCCATGTGTGCTTTGATTAACTTGTCCAACAGAGCATCAGAAACTGTGTCAATAAACACATCTCTATCTGTCAAACGTTGATCAAATTCTTTATCAGGATTCTTGGTCACTCCACAGTACCAAGCATCTAATTTTTCTGTGTGAGCCACATATTCAGCATGTGCTCTTAATTCTATTTGATTGCCACTTTTTAATCTGCCATATTCATCCACAATGCTGGGTCCTTTGGATCCCCATTCTAATTCGGGAGCAATAAAATTTTCGTGTCTTTTGAATCTTATATTTTTAAATTTATCAGTCAACCAACCATAAACTTCTATGCTGTTATGACGCTGCCAAGGTCTGGTTTTCCAACATCTAATATTGGTAATAATATGAACAGTGATATCCAATTGATTTTTGGTAATCAGATTGCACAGCAGATAACTCATCAAGGCACTGTCGGCACCACCACTCACACTAACGCCAATATTTTTCCATTTTTGAGACAATGGAACATACACTCCATCAATCAGATGTAGAATATTTTTGAAGACACTGGTTTCGTAAACCGTTTTTAACTGTTTGTAATTAGACATAGTATGGACAGAATATTTATCGTAATTAACTGCTCACATAATTTTTTACGATAAGTATAGCTATGCTTGACCAAATTAATATAACATGTTCAGCCAAAGAGATCTTTGAAAGTTTACCAATTTTGGATTTACCAAAAACTCAGTTGAATAAACCCACTGGAGATTTTTTCTATGACGTTTGGCAGCTGAAAGATGAATTCAAAAAAACACCCATTGTGAATCTTTTTGCTCAATTAGGGTCTGTGGGCGAAGCAAGAATAATTGTGTTGGAACCAGGCGAAAGTTATTGTGCTCATGCCGATATAGATGACCGATATCATTTGACACTACAAGGTGAACACAGTTATCTGTATGATTTAAAAAATTTAAAAATATACCCTACTGAAGTAGATAACAAAGTGTATCTTATGGACGCTGGTCGCATACACTCTGCTGCTAATTTAGGATATAAATCACGCATTCAATTGGTCATAAGAAAGTTATTGAACAAAGTTGAATTGAAAGATCCTTGTGCTGTTAAAATCACAGTGAACAATCCACCATACAATTTGAGATATTTGTTTGATCACAGTTTTTCCATAGTTTTAAATAGATTAAACAAGCAAGGATGTGTGAATAAATTTAAAAAAATTTCTGAAACTGAAATAAGTTTTGAAATAGAACGTACTCATTTGCCACAAGTGAACAAAGTGTTGGACAATTGCGGATTTGATGTAAGGATCAGTCATGATTAAAGATTGGAATCATTTTTACAAATATGAATTGGGCAAAATAGAATTAGCCAACATGGTGTATGAACCATTGATTAGTCTTGATAAAGACATATTTAAAATGAACTTTAACAATAATCAATATTTCGTTAATCCCAATATGACTGACGATCTTAGACAAAATTGGTTTGCTAGAGAAACCAACTACATAGAAAAGTTAAAAAATAAACCATATGTTCCTGAAATTCTAAATATTGATCACAGAAATAGAACAATTGAATTCAAATGGTATGATCGTAGTTTAAGCAAACTCATACACACGGGTGAAATATCCACAGTTTCCAATTGGCAACAACAGATCAAAGATATTTTGTCAGACTTATTGTCACAGAACATACACAAATCCAATTTGTATCCACATACATTTTACTTAGATAGTAAAAACAAAGTTCGCATAATGGATCTTTATGGTTGTACCTGTGACGAAGATAGATACGTGTCCAAAGAATTGTTAAAATCCATATTATTTGATCCCAATCATCCTAGATTTGCTCAAAGTCTTGTGGGTGAACTGTATGACACTTTCAAATTGTATGAATCAACGGTGAAAATGAATTATGGCAAATGGCCAGGAGATTTTTTAAATGCTTGAATACGTGGGTAATTGCAAAGATGTGATTGATTGGCACAGTGTTATAAAAAGCATTGAAGATCAACAGAGTGCTTACATAGGTCCAAGACACGATGTGGGACATCATGTGCCTGGAGTGGAAGAAGTGGCTAAGCCATTGCGTGAGGCTGGCTATAAAATGAAACACGAAGGAGGCAATGCCAGTTGGGATATGTATCTACCAGGCACAAATTTTGATAAAAAGATAGCAGAAAAGTTTTGTGAATGGGTTGGAATGAAAAGTTATATCAATGCTTGGATCAGCAGAGTAAAACCTGGTGATGTAGCACCTTGGCATTGGGATATTACAGATGATGAAAAAACATTAGAACACAAAAAAGAAATGGTTAGATATCATTGTCATATAAGTCCTCCAGCACCAGGACATGTTTTTATCGTAGAAGATCATTGTTTGTACAATCAAGAAATGGGAGCCACTTGGAAATGGCCCAAACGAACTTCATGGCACGCTGGGTCTAATTGTGGATTGATTCCAAAATACGTTTTCAATATTTGGGGATAAAAATATAATGAAAATAATTATCACAGGTCATACGTCAAACATAGGCAAAATGTTGTTTGAATATCTTAGTAAAAATCACGAATGTTTAGGATTTTCTAAATCCACAGGTTGTGATTTAAATGTTAAAGAACAAATGGATTCTTTAATTAAAAAATCATTAGACAGTGATTGTTTGATAAATTTAGCACACATAGATAATATTCAAAGTCAAATTTTAATCAACATTAATGAACAATGGAGCAATCACAGATTGAAAAATGTTATCACATTTGGCACTCTAGCTACTAAAATACATCCAAAACTTTTAGAAAGTATTAACGCTAACATCACATATCTTAAACAAAAACATCATCTTGATGTGATACATAATTCTTTGAGTATACAAAAACCATTTGGAACCCAGGTCAAATTTACCATGTTAAGAATTGCTAATTATGGTCCAAAGACTGGAGAAAGATCCAATGAACCTACTTGTAGTGCTGAAGATATTACTAGAACAATAGATTATATTTTAAATCAAGATTTATATATTAGTAATATTGATTTAAGAAAAATTTAAATTATTTTTCTTTTGGAACCTTTTCTTTTCACATCAAGAGTGCAACAATGAGTACCACCTTCCCAATACACTTCATGTCTTTGTGTGACTACATGACAATTGATATTGTGTGTTTTTAAAAACTCAAATAATTCTGGCAAATGTTTGCCAAACAATATATTTTTTGAATCTAAAATTAATACATTTAAATCAAAACAAATCTCCTGTGTGTATCCTCTCCAATTGGCCAAATATTTTTCTAACCAAGCATTAGAATATTTTCCATCAGTGGCAGTATAATCATTGATATAGTTGTCTGTAATAACTGTGCCTACAAAATTTTTAACATCAATTAATTTTTTATTGCGTAAACATAAAGGAACCCATTCTATACCAGCATGTATCACAGTGTTATCATCTATCAGCAAAAATCCATGATCAATGTGTCCATAATTTTTAAATATGGTATCACCTGTATTTTCAATATAATTAAATTCTTTCAAATTGCGTTTGAGCCATTCTAATCCTAATTGCGAACCTGGTCCTCTGCCGTTGTATATCAATGAATCGCCTGCTTTAAACACTGAGGCTGTGTGCCACAACAATTGATCTGCTAATTTTTCTTTGTATATGGAGTCTGATATGTACCAATTGTCATCAATTTTTGAATCAATCAACATAGGCAATGGTTGAGCAATCCAGTTGTATCCTTCTTTAAATAATTCATTAAAAATCTTTCTATAACTTAAAGAATCAAAATATCTGTCGGTATAACTGGTATATGTTTGTATGATATCACGACCCATAATCAAATACTGATCTCTGGGCACTATGGGGCATATAGGTAAATTAATTTTAAAATTGGGCATCTGAATTGATTGTTCAAACTTTTGCACTTCAGGTCTGTGTACTTTAATATTAGATTTTTTTAAAAAATCTGTTAAATTGTTGAGATCTTGTTTGGTTTCTTCTAATATTTTATTAAAACTTGAAATACTTTCTTTAGGTAAAAAATTATCCACATCTCCAGGAGCATAGCAATCACCCACAATTACTTCTTGTAATGGATCAAATTCTGTGTAGATCATAATTTTATATTAAATATTTGTAATTTATAAACATTTGCATTGATAATCTTACAACGCCTTTTTTTGCCACCACTGTTGATACAGCATGAATGTGATCTGTATAATTTATTATTATTCTGTTGGGAGTAGGTTCAATAAATTTTCCATGTGTATCATCTTTGTCTTCTTTATAAAGAAAAAGACCTCCATCGTTAATATCCCAAGTATCGTGTAAAAAGTGTGTTACTCCTACATAATCTATAGAATTGTCCTTTTCATAAGTGCTGTCAAGATGCCAATGCCCCCCGTATGGAGCATGATTTTCATGATAACGCACCAAACAATCCATGGTATTAAGTATGTCTTTGGACACAACATTTTTGCTCACTAAATTTTTTAACCAAAATGTTCTGCTTTCACCTGTTAACATGTAATATGTGGAATTGTGAAATCCATAGTGATCATTTTCTACTTGTCCAGAAAATTCTGTAATTTCATTTCCAATTTGTTTTATTATTTTTGAATCCTTGGCATGTTCTGGATCAATATAATGTAGTTCACATTCATTATTGGCAATTTCATGTTTAATAATAGATTTTAACTCAACCAATGTTGGTGTATCGAAAAAATTATCAATTGTTTTTATTGTCATAGTAATCTAAATCCTGTTTTAAAACTGTAAAATACTCATCGTTAGCATTCAAAGGCATCATGTATAAATTTTTAAAATTGCCTTTGCGTATCATGTAAAGACAACCAAAACGATTCAATATTTCAAAACCCGTGCTTTGAATAGTTTTAATAGCTATGTTTTGGATGCTTTGATGTTTGTCTAATATTTGTTCTTTTTCCAATATGTCTATGTATTTCAAAGCACTGTTTATGCCTGGCAAAGAAAAACTATAAGTGTATCCGTGATCCCATTCAAAATTAGTGGGTAAAATATTATGTATTTTTTCATTGTACATGGTTATACTCAAAGGAAAATATCCACCTGTGATAGATTTGCCCATGGTAAAAATATCAGGTTGTATGGGCAAATGTTTCCAACCAATATAATTGCCTGTTTTGCCACCTCCTATAAAAATATCATCCACAATTAATATAACGTCAAATTTTTCTTGAACATATTTTATTTTTTCCCAAAAAATGTCTGAATTAGGTGTTAAATCATCTCCCCACGAACATGTTTCTACTATAATACTCATCACTTGATTCCAATCAACAGAATTTACATCAAAATCTCTGTTTAATCTAATAACTCCATCATATCTATTCATGGTATATAAAGGATTATTCACTAACAAATCTCCAAGATTGCTATTAAGGAAAGTGCATCCATGAAAACTGCGATAAAAACTTACAATTTTATTTTTGTTTTGATTTTTTTTAATTGAATGATATGCTGAAGATAATTTTACTGCTCCTTCATTGGCATCGCTGCCTGACAAAGCAAAAAAACTTCTATATCCATTGCTCATATTAAACAATTTATCGGATAGTTCATAACTGGCATGATTTAATTTTAAATCTTCTTTATATATTGAAGATTCTGCTATTTCTGGTTTAACATTTTTAATTGAATCGCACACATGTTGAATAATGTCTGTTCTATCAAATCCCAGTGTAAAACAACCATAGTGTAACAGAGGATCTATTTTTTTGATGCCATTCTCCACAGTACCAAATTGCCAATGATCTTTTGATGGATGAGTAGGTTTCTGTTGTCCTGGTATCAATCCTTTTAACATGTTAATAATTATCGTAATTCTAACCTAATTTGGTCAAACGTGGTCTCTGTGTTATTTTGAAAAGTTTTTTTTGAATCTAAAGATATCGTTAATCCTTGCTGTTGTAAATTAATTTTATCAAAAAAATTTATGTTTTTTGTTTCTCCTTGGTGATAGTTTTTACCAAAAATATGTGTGTGTTCATTTATGTTAATTGTAACTTCATAATTGTCATCCAATTGTTCACTGCCCAACACATAATTGTGTCTGTTTATTTCTGTTTTTATAGAATGATATTGATCATTTATGGGTTCAAACTTATACAAAACATCCACAAGTTCTTTGCTGGGATCTTTAAAATTTATGTTATAGTTAAATTTTAATACATTAACCGTGTTGTAATCAATATCAATATTTTTTTTTAATGTGATAGGCAAGTTTTCTTCAGCATCATTTATACCTTCAAACAATAAATTATTGTTAAGATATATGTTTAAATGATTAGAATAATGATGTTTTTTAAAAGAAAAATAACTTTTTTCTTGTTCTTTAGGACAAATAACAGTGATAGTTCTTTTATTCATAAGCAATGTCTTTGAATATTTCCAATGCTTCGTCAAATTGAAGATGAGAATTATTTAATTTTAATAACGTGAAACACAATGTCCAACGATCCTGTTTGTTATCAGGATTGTATGTGGAATGCAGTTGCCCAACATTCATTAGACTGGGTTTATTAATAACTTTTTCACACACTAAATTACAACTTTCTTCTGTAGATTGGAAAGCGTTAGTAACAACTATATCTGGCACAATACCTTGAGATTCTATGTGTGAATTGTCTGGAAAAGCTGGAATTAAAAAAGATTCATCTTTGACTTGCCACCATCTTGTTGTGCTGTTGGTTGGTCCCCAGGTAAAGTTAATTTTTGTTGCATTGCTTATTGTGCTGGTATCATTGTGCATGGGTAGTTTGCCCCCATTGGGTGGAGTATAAAACCCTTCAATGACATTTGAAACTTTAAGATTAAAATTTTTTATCCAAGTTATAATACTTTGATCAATGAATTTATTTGGAACAAAAATCATATTGGGATGACTGTAACTTTGATTAAAACAATCTGGTTTTGGGTATTCAAAAGGGAGTTTTAAATATCTGTGATACTTGTTCATATAAAACTCCTTAATAGTTTTTTAAATGATTTATGCCTAACTTTTTTCTAAATTCATCTGTAAACACACAATCAATTCGCAATCCATACTCTTGCTCACGATTGATCTCACCACCGTGCCAGTCTTGATCGTTCCAAAAAGCAGCATTTGAATTGATATAAACTTTGTTTTTTGTTTTAGGATCCCAAATGTAAAATCCTCTTTTAGTATTGTGACGTATGTGTATAAACTCATTGCAATGGTCACTGTATCCTTGTGAGTCACCATGTTTGCCATCTAAGTCTCTGTGTTCAAATGGCTGTCCGTCATGTTCACAATGAAAAAATATCACTCTGCCTATTTGACTCACTATGTTTTGATTCACAAGATTTTTAATCCATGTGACCACTCCAGGAAAATGTTTGCTTTCTTCCGTGAGATGTCTTTCAGAATTTCTATTATCCCAATCACCTTCATTCCATAAAAAATAATAGATGTATGGATCTTTAGCACCCAACACTGCTTTGAGATAGCGTGTGAATTGATTTCTTGTGCGGTAATCTTTGATGTTGGCATAAAGATCATCACCATTTTTTCTAATAGGGTGATCTGTGGGCAGTGCAAGATATTCTTTCACAGCCTGATAAATTGGTTTCCAATTCAATTGATAACTCATGTCTTGTAGATTAAATCCTGGTGACATCCATGTGCCTTCTTTGGCATATTCTCTAGCCAAAGCAAATCCCCTGCAGATTTCAGGATGTAATTTCTTGAAACCTTCTATGTCCAAATGTGGAGTTAAATCAATATATGGTTGACCACCAATTCCTCTTATCATCCAAATATTTAGTGTTAAATATTGTGGACAAAAATATTTATGACTTACAAATTGGTACCATATTCTGAATCAATTGATTTAACAGAATTTTATCTTCAAGCAGAATCTAGAGGATTCAAAAACAACAACAGCAAAAAAATGTTGGTGGATAGTATCTCCACAGAAAGACTTTCACGTGTTTGGATTCTTTATTATAACAATGAAATAGTCGGTACCACTGCTGCTCACAGTTTTGATGAAATGGGACCAAATTGTTTTCGTATTGCTGTGAGATCTTGTGCGTTCACAGATCGTATGCCAATCAAAAGAGTAAGAACCCGAACGGGGATCATTGAACATCAGCATGTGAGTCCTCAATTTTTTATGACTGCTGGAATAGAATGGGCAGGCAAAGATAAAAATTTTTATATCACATCAAATAAAAATAGCTGGGGCACCCAACAAAGAGTTCACAGAACTTGGGCTCCAATATTGGCCAAAACAGGTTGTTTGGAAAACTGTGGTGAAATGTTTTACAGAGGAACTGAACAAACAATTTGGAAAGTAAACGTTGAAATATTCTATCAACAATTAGAACAATACGGCAGATGGCCTATTGATTGGACTTTATAAGTCGAATAAAAAATCCAGATAAATCCGGTGAAGGATTACGCCAAGCAGTTGAATTGGTGTGATGATATTTGTGCCAGCCTTCCCCAGCCACAGTCCATGCTATTAATTTACTGTCAGAAACTTCACCATTCCAATGATTAAAAACATTCACTATGCCGCCCATGATAACACTTAATACTGTGGGAAATATCCATAAAGGAAAAATCAGTATGGGATTAATAATAGCCAATAATACAATATAAAAAGACAACAATTTAAAATAATGCTTATGAACAAATTTGTGTTCAGGATATTTCAAAAGTCGTGCTGCATATCTTGGTTCCACATCATAAGCATCAAAGAAGTATCCAAAGAATACTTTGAAATGACCTTTGTATTTGGGAGAATGTGAATCTTGTTCAGTGTCAGAGAATCTATGATGTTTCAAATGCACAGCAGTCCATGCCACAGTGGAACCTAGTGTAACTATACTGCTGCAGAACAATAAAAAATAATGCCAAAATTTATTTGTGTTAAAACTTTTATGAGTAAAATATCTGTGCAATCCCACAATGTGTCCAAACACAGCCAACAAATATCCAATGATTAAAAAATAAAGAATATTACTAGTCGATAGGATTATTAGACTAACCAAAAATAATATCCAGCTAATGGAATGAAATATTAATAGTTTTTTATTGTCTGGCATGCTAAACTACTTATAATTTTTATCATTTATTTTTTGATGTTTTGATTGGCAATAAATACATATTTAATAATGCATTCATAATATGAAACCAAATTATCAATACTATTACAACAATGTGCCCAACGAAGGCTTGTGCAGAAATAATTTGGTATATACCAGTTTGATCAATCAATCCAAAACAGAATTTGTACAGTGGTTTTACAATGACAGCGAGTATCACAAAGGTCAAAATGAAGTGGTAGATGCTGCATTAATGGAACAAAAATGGCAGAGAGAAGTGGATATGTTATTAACCATGTATCACAATTTTCCTGAACACGTGCCTGATATATTAGAATTTGATTATGATAATAAAAAAATTACATACGGTATTGACGGTGTGGATTTTTGGGAGCAAAGTCATAACTCCAGTTTTGATAAAATATTACCCAATTGGCAAGAACAGATGTTGGAAATATTACAAGCACACAAAACATTGGGATTATACAAATTTAGCCTTCATCCCAGCAGTTATTTTGTGGTAGATGGCAAATTAAAAACTATTAATTATTTCTTTTGTTATCACAAAAGCGAACCTTTTATCACTGTGAAAGAACATCTTAGCCATATATCAATGAATAGAAGAAATTTTTTAATTCCTAAAATGCATGAATTAAATATTGACATGGATACTCCTACAAATTTTACACAATTACAAATACTTTGTTTGGAAAGTTTTAGAAATAATTACCCTAAGGATTTTATAGATGCTGCCGTAGCACTATACAAATAATAATCATGGAAGATACAAAAACCACTAGTTTGTGTGAAATCTGTTATAGACATTGCGAAGCAGTGAGAGAAACCAGAGATTCCGGAGTGTATCTAACTAAAACTTGTGTTGAACATGGTATTAAAACAATCATGGTGGAGAGAGATGTAAAATTTTATAAAGAATTGCAATATGATGTTTCAGGTTACAGCATACCTCAAGGTATCATGATAGAAGTCACTGACAAATGCAATTTAAATTGCCCACATTGTTATCATAAACCTGACAATAAACAAACAGATAAACCTATTGAACAAATATTAAATCAAATTGAACATAAATTTCATCCAGCAGCTGGTGCTGTGATATTGGCTGGTGCTGAACCCACTGTGCGTAAAGATTTGCCAGAATTAATCAGTCAAACTAAATCATTATTAAAAAGATTAGGTAGACCTGAAGATGTATGCATATTGACCAATGGAGTAAAGTTGTCTGACAGAGCATGGGTGAAAGAAATCGCTGCTGCTGGAGCCACCATGGTGATGATTGGTTTAAATCATCACTCCTATCAAGGAGAAACTGTGCATCAAAAACAATTGCAAGGCATAGACAATTGTATTGCTGAAGGAATTTTTGTATACTATGTGGGATATACATTGGAAAGTTTGGATCATATGGAACATGTTCTGGAGGAAATACAATCTTTAGGTCAGAAAAGTTGGCAATACAGAATAAGAGCTGGTTCAGACATAGGCAGATCTCCCGATGAACCAAGATTTTATCTCAGTGATCACGTTAAATTGATCAAACAAATTTGTGATCGTAAAGGTTGGACCTGGGAAAAATTGCCAGCAGATGACAATCTTTATCATTACATGGTGAATATCAATGGCATAACTCATAGAATCATACAGTGGAGTGATGTTAAAACTATTGACTTGGAACAATTACAGTGTGGACCTTGGTGTGACTTTGTGCCTGGCAAACCAGTCACAAATTTTTTACATCAAATTATGTTGCGTGATGCTGCTGTGAATAAAAAAATGAAATTACAAGATACAGTTGAAGTTAGATACACATTCCAACCAAAAAATATAAATTACAAAATGTCACAATGGACTGATCAAAGTTGGGCAGATTGTAAAATTAAACAATCAAAGTTGATTGAAAAGTAAAATTAATTAAAATATTGATTTATATATTAGTGTAACGCAACCCAAGCACCGCCATCATACACAACAGTTTTGTTTGTTACAGATGGAGCTGTTCCTGAAGTCATGAACACAACCATTCCTTTTGCAGGAGAAGTTATAGCAGTAGATCTAGCAGCATCATTAGCATACACAGCCAATTTAACTGGACCTGTGAATGAAGCATCACCAGCCACTGTCAGAGTTGCTGTTGGTGTTGAAGTGTTTACTCCTAATCGACCAAATGAATCAAAAATTAAAGTGTTAAATGCTCCTCCGTTGTTGTTGGATGTGGCAAATCCAATCATACCTGGCATCGCTGATCCACTCACTGGATGAGAAACATCTGTATCTATCTGAGCAAACAAAGCACTCGAAAATTGATATGATGCTCCGTTATAGCCTCGGTTTACCAATGTGAATATTGGATCTCCTTGAGTAAGAGTTAAAGGTACACCCAATGTGCCTCTTGAAGTTTGCAGTTCAAAACTGTTGGAAGATGATCCATCAGTTAAAGAATCAACTGTTATGGCTTTGTTGGTAATATCTGATGATTTGATTCTTATACTAACTCCTAGAGCAGCATCGTTAGTTCCAAATTGCACAGTGTCTAAACTGTTTAGAAGTGATACCACGTTGTCTTGAAATACTATATCACCATTGGTTAGATAATTGTTGCTAGGATTTGTGGAAAGATATAAATTTCCGTTGATGTTGGAATATATTGAACCAAAAATTTTCTTATTAACTGAATCTATCACTGTGGTTGAATCATCAGCAAACACTGAACCAACCAAATCACCTTGAACGTTACCAGTAACATCACCTGTGACATTGCCTGTTAAAGTACCTGTGACATTGCCTGTCAAAGCACCTGAGAAAGCACCATACACATTGTCAAACCAACCATCAGCCCATCTGTTGCCTGAAGAACCAATGTCTCTTGTGCTGTCTGCATCTGGTGTAACATCGCTGGCAATACTTGTAAATGTAACAGCGCCACCAGTGTTCACAGCAACTCCTCCGGCTGTTGAACCATCACCCACATACAATTGTTTGGTGTCTGTAGTGTAGATTAATTCTCCTTGTGCTGGAGTTATCAGTAATCTTTGTGCGTTTGTGCCACGTCTTATTTTGAAAGCCATATTGTGCGTTGCTCCTAATGTCTTATTACAGTGTATTTATACTGAATAAACAGTATTCAGCACTTAAAAGTTTTATTTTTTAAAGAACTTTTTGGTGCGTTTTTCAATGTCCTTTTTGACCTTTTCAGTATCCAGCCTAAAATCCACATTTTTAATGCTGTCGGTGTAGGTTTTAAACAGTTCATTCAGTGTTTTTTCCAGCCCAGCATTGGTTAATTTTTTACGATTATTTTTGACCTTGATTTCCCATTTTTTACCATCATTAAATGTTACTTTTATGGCTAATAGGTACTCGATAGGTATGGCATTCACTGTGATATCATTGAAAACTTCTGGCCAATGATCCACAACATTTTTGGGCAGTGATTTTTTGCCAAAAATGACCATAATTGATTATTCTGCTGACTTATTTTTTAACTCGTCCGCTTGTTTTCTCAATTGTGCTGCTTCTTTGTACAATCTGTCTGCATCACTTCTTAATTTTGCAGCCAATTGTTCGTCGGTCAACACAGTCTCATTTCTCACAGATTCCATAATAGGATTCACTATGTTTTTAGCCAACGATTCAGTGTTGCCCACTTCTGGTTTGATTGATAATTCAGCAATGTTAACACCTTTTTGTTGAGCAATAGCAGCATTTAAAGCATCCAAACTCACAGCACTGTTGGCCGTTGGAGTCATTTCGATTTCTGAAGTTGGCACTTTTTTCATCAGTGCTCTTGCATGAAATTTTGCCAACATGTTAGAACCATCTTTTAATCTAGTTCTAGCCATAGCTTCTGCCAATTCATAACTGGTTTGTCCTGCATTGCTGTCAATCAAATTGATCAATGAATCATGATCTTCTGGTGATAGACTTGCTGTAACAATTATTAAAGCATTCTTAGGATCGCTAGGTAATGTTCTATATACCACAGCAACTTTTTCTTTGTTTGCTTTGATTCTTCCAACGTGTTTAGTCTCAGTCATTATTTTTTATCTCCTGCTGGTGCAGTTGGAGCATTTTTAGCCGTAGCCGCTTGTGCCGCTTGTTGCTGAGCTTGAATAATATTCAAAAATGCTTCTAATTTATTATAAGTGGTTCCTACTGCTTGCATTTCATTTGCTTTGAAAGCACCTCTTTGTGACGCCACATCAATAATAGATTTGATCACATTTAAATCTTGAACAGTAAGATCTGTTGATTCTGGTTTGTTAGCAACAGCTGGTTTGGCCGTTTCTGTTTTGGCTGTTGATGCTGGTTTTTTATTTTCTTCAGTCATTGTAGTATTCTCCTTGTTTGTATATACAATAACTATTTAACTATTGATGATATAAGGGCAGCTTAAAGTGAATAAGGTTAGTTCTTTTGAATCTTCAAAACCAATTCTAATAGCATATTCTACTTTCTTATCATCCGAATTTTTTACCATTTTTGCTAAAAAATATCTGCTTTTTAGATTAATTCTGATCCAATCATCTATTTTATCTTCCATGCCATAATCGAATTTGATTTCTAAATATGTGAAATGCGGCAGTGGTTTTTGTACTTTTCTAATACCAAAAAAGTTTAAAGGATTGGGTTCTCCAGTTTTCTGCAACATTAGTCTTCGTATTTGGTAGTGATACCAAACGGTGATTCAATTCTTTCGTTGTGATTATTGTGTATCACAAA
>Ga0209296_1000401_pt1 | contig 37255 bp, 37 predicted proteins | sample S_130206_EF_Meta_FD_187319 | JGI IMG/M metagenome (GOLD analysis project Ga0209296, IMG submission 187319) | Freshwater microbial communities from Lake Simoncouche, Canada to study carbon cycling - S_130206_EF_MetaG (SPAdes) (version 2) | ecosystem: Environmental > Aquatic > Freshwater > Lake ... | reverse complement strand
GAATCGTCGGGGACGAGATGTCCGGAGTTATCGCTGGCGGTTCCTTGGTTGCTGTCACGAGCAAACCTTTCTTAGAAGCGGCTGTGACTGGAACTGGTCTTCGTCCGGCAGAGCCAAGACCAAGTGAGATCACGCTACTCACCGACAAAGGTGAGGGGCGAACCCTGCGGTCGCTCTTTCGGGCCTCGGCTCGCCCAAGGTGGGGGCGTCGGCGGTAGGTTGAGGCGTCCATCGTCCGGCCATCGGGTCCGGCAGGGGAGGAAACGATGTCTGAGCGTCCGACCACTCTCGGAGAACTACGCGCATCTGGCTGGGTGAGTCGTTCCGTTAAGGACGAGCTCCGTCAGAACGCGATTGAACGGATCAAAGCCGGGGAACCGCTCTTCGACAGTGTTCTTGGCTACGAAGACACCGTTCTTCCGCAACTCGAGAATGCGATCCTCGCCGGACACGACGTGATCTTCCTCGGTGAACGCGGTCAGGCCAAGACCCGCATGATTCGGTCGCTCACCGACCTCCTCGATGAGTGGATGCCCATTGTGGCGGGCTCAGAAATCAACGACGACCCCTACGGCCCCGTCTCAAAGCCCGCCCGAGACCTCGTGGCCGAGATGGGCGATGCCACCCCGATCAGCTGGGTGCACCGAGACGAGCGTTACGGCGAGAAACTCGCCACCCCCGATACCTCCATCGCCGATCTCATCGGCGAGGTCGATCCCATCAAGATCGCCGAAGGTCGCCACCTCTCTAACGAAGAGACCATTCACTTCGGTCTCGTTCCCCGCACGAATCGCGGCATCTTCGCCATCAACGAACTTCCCGATCTCGCCGAACGCATCCAGGTCGGCCTGTTGAACGTTCTTGAAGAGCGCGACGTGCAGATCCGTGGCTTCAAACTTCGACTTCCGCTCGATGTGTTGTTGTTCGCGTCGGCTAACCCCGACGACTACACCAACCGCGGGCGCCTCATTACGCCACTGAAAGACCGTTTCGGTTCGCAGATTCGCACTCATTATCCGCTCACGGTCGCCACTGAAGTCACGATTGCCTTGCAAGAGGCGCGCGATCTTGCGGTGCCCGGACTCGAAGTGCGTCTGCCGGCGTACATGACGGAAATCGTTGCCGAGTTCTCGCAACTTGCGCGCCGAAGCCCGCATATCAATCAGCGTTCAGGCGTTTCTGTTCGTTTAACGGTGTCAAACCTCGAAACACTGCAGGCCAATGCGATGCGTCGCGCTCTGCAGCATGGGGAAACCATTGTGGTCCCGAGAGTTTCTGATCTCGATGCACTTGCCGCATCAACAATCGGCAAAGTCGAAATCGAAACGATCGAAGAAGGTCGTGAAGGCCTTGTCGTCGAGCAGATCCTTAAGGCCGCTGTGCTCGGGGTTTTCCGAGAGCACATCGCTATTGAGAATCTGCGTGAGGTCGTCGACTCCTTCGATGGCGATCGCCTCGTGAATGCTGGCGAAGACGTTTCGTCTGCCGATTACGTCGCGTTGCTGGCCGATATCCCAGCACTTGCCCCGCATATCACTGCCCTCACCGGCGGCGACACGACTCCAGAAGTTGTTGCCAGCGCGGTGGAGTTCGTCCTCGAAGGTCTGCACCTGTCGAAGCGACTCAACAAAGACGCAGTGGGCGCACGAGCGCAATATCGCGGTCGCGGCTGACCGCTGGTTGTGAGTTAGCGCTGGTCGTTGACCAGTTCGCGTACGCCGTCGAGGCCCGCAATCACAATTCGTTCCACCATGGAACCGGGAAAGATCCCGTGTTCGACGATTCCTGGCGTGTTCGCAAGCGCAAAGCCGAGTGCAACAGGGTCAGCAATGGCGCCGAACTGCGCGTCCATGATGAGGTTGCCGTTATCGCTGCGTCGATCTCGCGTGGTTACTGCTGATGCGCCGAGAGCCTCGACATCAGTCATCACCACTCCGGGGGCAAAGTCGAGGACCTCAAGTGGTGTGCCAAAGGGACCGAGCGCAGGAACGAGTTTGGACTCATCGACAACGATGATGAATCGCGGCGACATTGACGCCACGATCTTTTCGCGAGTGTGAGCGGCTCCGCCGCCTTTGGTGAGGTTGAATGCAGGGTCGATCTCGTCGGCTCCATCGATAGCGATGTCGAGTGCGCCGATCTCGTCGGGTGAAATCACTTTTAACCCGAGTGATGTTGCGAGCTCATGAGTTTGGACGGAAGTCGATGTGCACACGATGTCGAGTGCGCGTTCGCCGAGTTCGACAATTGTCCAGTGCACGGTGGAACCGGTGCCAAGACCAACGCGCATGCCATCGGTGACATAACTGGCGGCGTGACGACCGGCAGCCTCTTTGGCGATGTCTTGAGGCGAACGGTCGGCGTTGCTCTGTTCAGTACTCACGCCGAGAGCATCGCACGTCAGCGAGGTGTGGCGCGCAGTAATTCTGCGCTGGCGCGTGGGTCTCGATTGCGATCAAACACCCCATCGGGCACGCCGAATCCGCATTCAGGTGTCCATCCGTCAATGCCTGACTCCCAGAATGCATTGGTGACCGAAATGCCGTCGTCGGCGGCGCGCTGGGTTTCGAAGATCGATCCGGCGAGAACCTCGGCGCGTCGATCGTCTTCATGGGCGGTGAGTCCCGTACCGAGGACTGCGAACTTCCGGCCGGGGAAGTTGTCGGCGAGACGGCGAATGGTGACACCGAGACCTTCGGTCCATGGAGCTCGACCATCGGGAGCGACGGGAGCATCGATTGGGTAGGGCTTGGTGGTTCCGTCGGCGAACAACGTTGAGCCGCCGCGATAGGTGAATCCAACGAGGTCGTACGCGCCGGCGAGCCCGTCGATTTCTCGTTCGGCAAGGCCAGGAATGGAGATCACACCGTCGTTGAGTTCGCGAACCCACGAACCAAATCGCAAGCGGTCAACAGACTCAACGCGTTTGCGTGCCGCGTCTCGTTCGTCGGGTTCGCGCGACATCACGCCGGGCTCCACCGGACATGTATCGATGCATACGGCAACAGGGGGAGCACCACTACACAGCAGGCGGTTGGCTTCAAATGACGCGCGGTGCAAAGTCAGCAGCATCTCGAGGAACTTTCCGGGATCGCTTTTGTAGGGCGGTCGACTGCCGATGAGGTGCCCCTCAAGGGCTCGCGTGTACGGGTCGAGAATTGGCACCCACGCGGCAACAAGATGACCAAAGGTTTCTGCGACGCGATCAACATGGCGAGGCCAGGTGAGGCGAAGGCCGTCGCTGTCGTCGAAACCGCGCTGATCTTCGGAAAACCAACCCGGAAGCGGGCCATCGTGCAGCACCGCCCAAACATCGATGCCGGCGGTTCGGGCGACGGTCAGAACATCGGTGATGTGATCGACAGCATCGCTGTCCCAATGGCCGGGACGGGGTTCAAGTCGTGACCAATCGAGTGTCCACCGCATCGTGGGAATGCCGGCCTCGGCCAGCATCGGCAGGTCAGAGCGGTAGTCGAATCCGAAACCGCTGCCGATCATGGAATCGGGGAGGGTGCCCTCGGCAGTGAGAGTCGACCAATCGCTTCGATCTGACAGCCCTTCGGAGCCGGCAGCGGTTGTAGCGATGCCCCAAAGGGCTGGGTCGGTCATACCTGCAGTATTCCCGGTACGGTGCCTCTATGGGCAGAGCCAATCGGGTTCAGTACTCGCGGTGGGATGGCACACAGGTCGGATTCGATCTCGATGCCACCGACATCTTCGACGAAATCACTGACGATCTGCTGTATCACGGCGATATCAACGCCGCGCTACGTCGGATGATGCAAGAGGGTTTCGACTCCGACAACGGCGAGCGCATGAAGGGCTTGCGAGAAATGATGGACGAGCTCCGACGCAAGCGTCGTGAAACGCTCGAAAGTCATGACCTCGGTGGCATTTACGACGAAATCGCGAAAGAACTCCGAGAAGTCGTTGAGACCGAACGCGAGGCAATCGATGAACTCGCGCAAGAAGCGCGCGATTCCGGCGACGCCCGTCGTCAAGAACTCACGGACCAAGTTGCGACCGAACGGCACCTGTCGCTCGACCTGATGTCGCAAGATCTTGCCGGCATGGTGCGCGATCTGCAGAACCATGACTTCACCTCATCTGAAGCGCGCGAGAAGTTCGAGGAACTCGTCGAGAAACTGCGCGAGCAACTGATGCAGCAGTACGTCGATCAAATGTCGGGAGCGGTCGAGAACATGTCGCCCGAAGACATGGCCCGCATGAAAGACATGTTCGCTGAACTCAATCACATGCTCGAACAGCGTCAGAACGGCGAAGAGCCCGATTTCGACGGCTTCATGGAGAAGTTCGGCGACTTCTTCCCAGAAAACCCGCAGAACCTTGATGAATTGCTTGAGATCATGGCGGCCCGCATGGCTGCCGCTCAGGCGATGATGAACTCAATGACGCCTGAACAGCGCGCTCAGATGCAGTCGTTGTCCGATCAGTTGCTCGAAGATATGGACCTTCGTTGGCAAATGGATCAACTCGGTCAGAACCTGGCTCAAGCATTTCCTGATCTCAACTGGAATCGTCGTTACGAATTCTCCGGGGACGAACCGCTCAGCATGGCTGATGCCAATCAGATGCTTCAGGAACTTGGCGATATCGATCAGCTTGAAAACTTGTTGAAGGGTGCGGCGAATCCCGGCGCACTTGCCGAAGTTGATCTTGATCGTGCTCGCGAGCTTCTTGGTGACGACGCAGCCCGCAGTCTCGAACAAATGGCGGAACTCTCACGCCGTCTTGAAGAGTCGGGGCTCGTCGAAAACAAAGAAGGAAAGCTCGAACTCACTCCACGCGGCATTCGCCAGCTTGGTCAGAATGCGCTCGACGAGTTGTTCAACAAACTCGATATGGACAAAGCCGGGCAGCACGAAATCGCGCGCATTGGGGTTGGCCATGAACGCGACCACTCCACCAAGCCCTACGAGTTCGGCGATCCGTTCAACCTCGACATTGGCCGGACAGTTCGTAACGCCATTTTCCGCAGCGGCGCCGGAACGCCTGTGCAGCTCACGCCTGAGGACTTCGAGGTCGAGCGCACCGAACATCTGGTTCGTTCAAGCACCGTTCTTATGGTCGATCTTTCGCTGTCGATGCCGATGCGAGGCAACTTCCTGCCGGCCAAGAAGGTCACGATGGCGCTCCACGCGCTCATCACCTCGAAATACCCCCGCGACTACCTCGGCCTTGTTGGCTTCAGTCGTACGGCTGCGGAACTCAAAGCCGAGCAGTTGCCCGAGGTTTCTTGGGACTTTGACTACGGCACCAACATGCACGAGGGCCTCATGATCGCCCGACGCTTGCTGGCGAAGCAGTCCGGTACCAAGCAGATCATCATGATCACCGATGGCGAACCCACCGCCCACGTGATGGCGAACGGTCAGATTTTCTTCGACTATCCGACCCGGCCCGAGACCCGCGACGCCACACTGCGTCAGGTGATGCTGTGTTCCAAAGAGGACATCGTCATCAACACCTTCATGCTCGACCCGAATCCGTACCTCAGTGAGTTCGTCGAAAAGATGAGCCAATTAAACGGTGGAAGGGCATTCTTCACGACGCCAGAGAACCTGGGTGACTACGTGTTGGTCGACTTTTTGAACAACAAACGCGAGATGCTGCGGGGCCGTCGAGCCGGCTGAAATCCCCATACGCCTCAAGGGTTTTTGAGGATTTCGTAGGATTTTTTTGAGAGCGATTTTTGTCTGAAACCGCTTGTTTAGGCCTATTTCCGCAGGTGAGAGGCTATTTTCCGGTTGCCCTGGTACCTGATGGCTGCCCCAGATTCCAGATCTCCCTTGCGTTTGTCCCACTGACGGGGCAGAATCACGCCGGTGTAATTACACCCGTGGAGCACCGGCGCTCCGGGGGAAGCTGCTCGAGTCCAGGAGGACCCAAAGCATGCCGCAATCGATCTCTTTAACAAACGCACAGAACTCGGCACCAGCCGATCTCGACGGCGAAGACAAGTCATGGCAGGACATGGCGAACTGTCTCGGCGTCGACCCCGACCTGTTCTTTCCTGAGCGCGGTGCATCCACCCGCGAGGCCAAAGAGGTTTGCAAGGGCTGTGTCGTGCGTGACGATTGTCTCGAATACGCGCTCGCCAATGGCGAGAAGTTCGGCATCTGGGGTGGCATGAGCGAGCGTGAGCGTCGCCGTATCCGTCGCCAGCGTGCATTGGCCCGTGCCGCAGCAGCAGCGCCGGCTCGCACCGCAACTGCCTAAGTAGCCCTGCCGATCGTTCGCTATCGGCCTATTGGCCAAGCGTTAGCGATCTAACCGGTGCTCAATCGTTGTGTCGATTGAAAGGTTGAGTTGTTCCCATCGTTTCGGTTCCACCGTTTCGAGAACGGCTCGGGGAAGTAAACCAACAAGTTCGGCGCGTTCGATCTTGGCGGATGCGGCCACGATGTCGTAGATCTCTGCCGGGCCAACGTGGAGCGGGTCAATCAGATTCATCGACACTTGAATCTGATTGCCGACCTGCAGACCCAACGCCCGCACGCCCGGACCGCGGAGCGAAGCGGCGAGCGCCTTGGCCTGTTCGAGGTCGGCGTCAGAAAGCCAAAGATTCCATGCCAGTAAGGGGTTTCTCGCCCCAACAGCAACTGCACCGGCGGTGAGGTGCGGTTCTGGCGGACCGAAATCGGGCCGGATTGTTGTGAACGCTCCGCGACGAACTTCTGGCAGTGTTCGTTCTGGTCCGTAGAGAAAGACGGGGATGCGGAGCTCGTCGGCGATCCACCACGCGGTTGCATCGCGCGAATTGAGAGCGTCGTCGAAAGTGGAACCTTCGAGCGGCACAAACGGCACGACGTCGACCACGCCAATTCGTGGATGCACGCCTGCGTGTGAGCGAAGGTCCAGCCGCTGTACTGCAGCGCGGATGATCGCAGGGGGAGCGGCGGCACCGATCACCGTGAGCACTGACCGGTTGTGGTCGGGGTCGCAATGCACATCGAGAAGGTCATTGCCCGCAGCGAGCGCGATTTCCTCGACGAGGTCGAGGTCGCGGCCTTCGCTGATATTGATGACGCACTCAATCACGATTGATCACGAACGCGATCCTGCCCCATCTATCTCCGGGAGGTGGAAATCAATGGGGCAGGTCTTGGTTGGCAGGGTCGATGGCTGGGTCGATGACCGGATGCGATCAGATGGTGATGAGGTGGCTCGGGACGCGCCGGCCCTTGAGCATCCGGCGGCGTTGCCGTTCAGAGGTTCCGCCCCACACGCCGTGGTCGATGCGGTTGTCGAGGGCGTAGTCCAGGCATTGGTCCGCCACCGGGCAGGTGGCGCAAATGCGCTTTGCCACCTCAACGCCGACCCCATCGCTGGGGAAGAAGGTGGAGGGGGGATGGTCTTTACAGTTGCCGTCATTCATCCAGGGGGTGGGGGTTTCCATGTCTGGGACCGTACGGATGAGGGGCGAAAGAGGGGGTAAGGCCAACCCCCGGTTTCGTTTAAGTGAATCCTTTCCCCAGTCCCAAACCCGTTGGGGAGCCCCCAGCGACTCGCCGCTAGGCTGATTGACCTTGCGGGTCGCTCTTGGCCCGCATATGACGAAAGTGCAGTGCAGCCATGTCCATGCCCGAAATCGTGTCCGACCAGCCGCCCCGTGGCCATGTCCGAGTGATCTACCTCGGCCCGGTTGCCCCGCACTGGGATGTTCAAGGCGATTCCGAAGTCCGTGGCCTTGTCGATGACTTTCGCAATCGCGTGATGGCTCGCCTTCTCCTTCTTCCGCCGCACGACCCACAATTTCGTCGTAACAAAGAGCGTGTTGCGCGTGATGCCGAGCGCGAGAACCTCGTGCTTGTCTGGGACCTCGGCCTTCCCGAAGAGTGAACACGCGGCTCGGGGTGTCGCACCCCGTCGTGCACCTCACGCCTGCCGAACTTGCCGCATCGCCAGAGCGATTTCTTAATCGCGAACTTTCGTGGCTCGATTTCGACGCTCGCGTTCTTGCTCTAGCGTCGAACACCGATGTTCCGCTTCTGGAACGGGCCAAGTTCGTTGCAATTTTTGCGCAGAATCTCGATGAGTTTTTTCAGGTCCGGGTTGCCGGTCTGAAGGATCAAGTTGCTGCGGGGCTTGGAAAGTTGACGGCTGATGGGCTCACGGCGGCGCAGCAATTGCGCGAGATTCATGAACGTATTTCGTTGCTGGTTTCACAAGCTGAAACGGTCTTTGTCGATGAATTGGTTCCGGTACTTGCGAGTGCCGGCATCGTGTTCTCGAGTTACGAGGATCTCGATGCTGGCGACCGCTCCTTCCTTGAAACTGTTTTTGAAGAGCGGATCTTTCCGGTTCTCACCCCGTTAGCCGTCGACCCCGGGCATCCATTCCCTTATATCTCTGACTTATCGCTGAACCTCGCTGTCGTCGTGAACGATCCGGTCACGGGTGAACATCGGTTCGCGCGCGTCAAGGTGCCGAATCTGCTTCCGCGGTTTGTGGTCATGCCTGACGGTGAGCGTTTTATCCCTCTCGAGCAGGTCATCGCTTCGCATCTCGACGTGCTGTTCCCGGGCATGGAGCCGGGAACTCATTACGCATTTCGAGTTACGCGTAACGCTGACCTCACGGTCGAAGAAGAAGAAGCCGACGATCTGCTCGAAACCATTGAATTGGAATTGCGTCGCCGACGCTTTGGGCGCGCGGTGCGGCTTGAGATCGATGCGAATGCATCCGAGGAAATCCTTGAACTTCTGACCGAGGAACTCGATCTCCAAGACAGTGACATTTATCGATTTAGCGGACCGTTGGACTTGGGCGGTCTTCTCGGTCTTATGAGTCTCGATCGTCCTGATCTCAAAGACGAACCATGGGTACCAATTACCCAGCCTCGTTTGACGAGTTCCGATCCCGAGGAGCCGGTCGACTTCTTCTCTGTCATTCGGGACCGTGATGTTCTGGTGCATCACCCCTACGAGTCATTTTCGACCTCAGTCGAAGAGTTCATTCGGCAAGCTTCGTACGACCCCGCAGTGCTCGCCATCAAACTCACGCTCTATCGCACGTCTTCCGATACGTCGATCATCGAGTCGCTGGTTCGTGCCGCCGAACGCGGCAAACAGGTGGCGGCGCTGGTCGAACTGAAAGCTCGTTTCGACGAAAAGAAAAACATCGGATGGGCGAAGGAACTTGAAAAAGCCGGGGTGCACGTGATCTATGGCCTTATGGGCCTGAAGATTCACACCAAGACAACGCTCGTGGTTCGTGAAGAACACGATGGTATTCGCCGCTACAGCCACATCGGTACCGGTAACTACAACCCGAAGACCGCGCGTCTCTATGAAGACATTGGTCTTCTCACGGCTGATCCTGCGGTGGGTTCTGATCTCACGCAGTTGTTCAATCTCCTGACTGGGTTTGCCCGTGATCCAGAATTCTCGAAGCTTCTCATTGCGCCTTCAACAGTGCGTCCTGGCATTGCTGAACTAATCGCGAATGAAGCTGCACTCGGTCCTAATGGCCACATCATTCTGAAGATGAACAGCCTTGTCGATGCTGCGCTCATCGATTCGCTCTACGCGGCATCGCAAGCCGGTACTCGAGTCGACCTGATTGTGCGCGGTATCTGCTGCCTTCGTCCAGGAGTACCGGGACTTTCCGAGAACATCAATGTTCGTTCCATTGTCGGTCGTTTTCTCGAACACTCTCGGATCTACTACTTCGCACACGGTGCCGACGGCGCGCCGGTGTACTACATCGGGTCTGCTGATCTCATGCCTCGAAACCTTGATCGCCGTGTCGAAGCGCTTGTTCCTGTTGAAGACCCGCAACTGCAGGAGCGTCTCCAGCAAATCCTCGACGTGAATCTTGAGGACGATCAATTGGCGTGGGCGTTGGGGCCAGACACGATGTGGAATCGCGTCGTCGCAACTGATGGAAATTCGGGCAGTTTCGATACTCACCGTCGCTTCCAAGCACTAGCCCTTGAACGTCGCTACTGAACTGTGGCTGGTTCGCGAGAGACCTACGAAAACAAAGAACAAGCGGCGGATAGCGTGACGTTTGACGTGCGCGCCGCCGGAGGCGTGATCTCTCGCGGTGCCGGAACTCATCTAGAACTTGTGATTGTGCATCGTCCTCGTTACGACGATTGGACTTTTCCTAAGGGCAAAGCCGAATCCGATGAAACCGATGAGCAAACAGCGCATCGCGAGGTACTTGAGGAAACGGGCTTCGATTGTGAACTGGGCGAAGAACTGCCGTCAGTGACCTATCGCGACCATAAGAACCGATCGAAGATCGTTCGCTATTGGGAGATGACAATCCGTTCGGGTGTCTTCAAAGCGAACGACGAGGTTGATGTTCTTGAATGGGTGAGCGCGACGGAAGCGGGGGAGCGCCTGACCTATGACCACGATGTTGATGTGCTGTCCGCATTTCTCACCTTGGTGGCGGAACGCTGAGCGTCTCTATTCATTTGGTGAGGCGGTATCGAATTAGGCAGTGAGTTCGGCGATCAGTTCCCGAACTCGTCGCTCGATTTCGTCACGGATTGGTCGGACAGCTTCTACGCCTTGTCCGGCCGGATCTTCAAGAACCCAATCGAGATAGCGAACGCCAGGGAAGAACGGGCAGTTGTCGCCGCAGCCCATGGTGATCACGACATCGCAACGTTCAACAATTGCAGCGTCGAGAATTTTGGGGTGCGCTCCGCGCTCAACCAGATCGATACCAACCTCGTTCATGGCTTCGATGACTGCCGGGTTGAGCGTGTTGGCTGGTGCACTACCTGCAGAGAGAACTTCGATGCGGTCGCCGGCGAGGTGGTCAAGAAATCCAGCGGCCATTTGTGATCGCCCTGCGTTGTGAACACAGACGAATAAGACGGTGGGGTTGGTTGTTGCCATCAGTCTTCCTCGTGCTTCATAAGTAGTTCATCGGCGAACTCGTCAACATCGGGGAACACGATGCGGATGGCGACAAGGGCAAGGGCCATTCCGATCAACTGGGCGACAATGAACCCCGGTGCTGACCTCGGCGCAATGCCTGCAAAAGAGTCAGAAAGGCTGCGCCCGATAGTGATGGCTGGATTGGCGAAGCTCGTTGACGAAGTAAAGAAGTAGGCCGCCGTGATGTAGCCAGCAACGACGAACGGGGCGAGTGTCGACTTCCCCGATCGGACGACACCAAAGATCACCAGGAGCAGTCCGAGTGTGGCGACGATTTCGCCAAGCCAAATGCCACCGCCGGAGCGAGTTTTGGTGGAGATATCGATTGCCGAGAGGCCGAACATGAGGTTCGCAACCATGACGCCCACGATCATCCCGAAGATTTGGGCTGCGATGTAGGGAACCACCTCTCGTGTGGGAATACCGTGGAAGACGCGGTCGGCAATTGTTACGACCGGATTGAAATGCGCGCCGGACACTGATCCGAAAGCAGCGATAAGTGCGACAAGCGCGCCTGCAGTTGCCACGGTGTTGCAAAGCAACTGGAGGGCAATATTGTCGGTGAGGTTCGTGGCCATGATGCCGGAACCGATCACCGTGGCAATGAGAAATGCAGAACCTAGAAATTCGGCAACGCACTTTCGGAGCAGCGGCGACATTAGCAACAACCAGTCTTCGCAGTCAGATTCACCGACTCGCTAGGAGCCGTCGCGCAGCAGACTTCACCACCGTCGATGGGAGCGGAACCAAAGACTTCAGAATCGGAGAGGACGGTGTAGACCTCCCAGCGGGCATCGTCGGGATCGCGGACCCAGACCTTGTCTTGGACGGCGTAGCAACAGGTGGTTTGTTCTTCGATGTCAGTTGCGAAGCCGATGCTGTCGAAACGTTGTGTTGCGTCGACGACTTCCTCGGTAGAGGAAACCTCGATACCGAGGTGGTTGAGTCGTTCGGCAACCGCATTCTCAATGAGGACCAGCTTGAGGGGAGGATCAGAGATGGCGAAGTTTGCGTAACCTTCGCGAACCTTTGCGGGCTCGGTGTTGAACATCTTTGAATAGAAGGCGATTGCCTCGTTGATGTCAGACACATTGAGAGCAAGTTGGACTCGGGACATGAGACTCCTCAGTTCGGGGCATTCAACGTATTGATGGCTGTCGATACAAACTATCGTTAGAATATCGATAATTGTCAATATCTTCGTTGGGAATGTCTACATTGGGAATATCTACATCGAGGTGGCGAGTGGTGACTCCGAGGAACGTGAAAGCCAAAGCTGTTTCCAAAGTCTGCTGCGGGACGGCACGCGATATCCCTCTCAGCGAGCGCGATGCTGATGAATTGGCCTCGGTCTTTACGGCGTTGTCGGACCCTGTGCGATTGCGGCTGCTCTCCATTATTAGTTCGTCGCCGGAAGGTGAAGTGTGTGCGTGCGACCTGGTGGCACCGATCGGAAAGTCGCAACCCACCGTGAGCCATCACCTCAAAATCCTGTTCGAGGCGGGTCTCGTGGATCGAGAGAAGCGAGGGGTCTGGGTTTGGTACCGGGCGCTGCCAGAGCGGATGAGCGCAGTCGCATCTCGTTTGCGCTGAACGCCCAAGCGAGGAATTCCCTTCCCGTTTACCTTGCGTACACCTAACGCACCAGAAACGGCCACATTGGCTCCGTACCGTTCCTCTTGGCAGCTCAAACGGGTCTGTCGTAACTATCCGTTACAGGGAGTATTACCTTGCGTTCATCTAAGCGGAGTCTTGCATGGCTCCTGGCCATCCTTGTTGCCGTCGGTCTTGTTGCCGGCGCTTGTGGCAAGAGCTCATCAGACTCAACGTCAGACACAACCAGTGCCTCGTCGAAGTTTGATTACAAGTCAATCACTGGAACCCTCAACGGCTCGGGTGCAACATTCCCCAAGGCGTTCTATGAAGAAACGATTGCTGGATTCAAAAAGGTCGCATCTGGTGCGACGGTGAACTACAACGCAGTTGGTTCAGGTCAGGGCAAGAAGGATCTTGCTGCCGGCACCTCCGACTGGGCTGGTTCGGATTCACTCGTGAGCGATGCTGACAAGGCCACGTTCAAGGGCCCGTTCCTTTACTTCCCGACAGTCGCTGCTCCCATCACGGTTTCGTACAACCTTTCGGGCGTGAAGAGCATCAACCTTTCTGCGACCACGTTGGCGCAGATCTTCATGGGCAAGATCACGACTTGGAACGATCCGGCAATAGCCGCTGACAATTCCGGCGTGACGTTCCCGAGCACCAAGATCACTGTTGCCGTTCGTTCCGACGGCTCAGGCACCACGTCGAACTTCTCGAAGTTCCTTGCGGCTGCTGATCCGACTGACTTCACCATCGCTGCTGGCGACACCGTCGCATGGCCCGCCGCTCAGGCTGGAAAGGGCAACGCTGGTGTGGCTCAGATCATCAAGGACACCCCCGGAGCAATTGGCTACGTCGATCTTTCCGACGCCAAGGCAACTGGCCTGTCATTCGCCTCCATCAAGAACAAGGACGGCAAGTTCGTCGCTCCGACACTTGAGGGTGCAACGGCTGCACTTGCCAACGCGACCATGAAGGATGATCTGACCTACTCAGCGCTCAACACCGCTGGTGCAGAGGCCTACCCGATCACTGCTGGCACCTACGTCCTCGTCTATGTGACACCGGCGTCGAATGCCTCAGCCATCAAGGGTTGGCTCACCTATCTCCTTACCGAGGGCCAGAACCTCGCCAAGGACGTCGATTTCGCACCGCTTCCCACGGCACTTCGTGACAAGGCGCTTGCGCAGATCACCCAGATCCAGGGCTAGAACTTCCCCGTGACTCTGCTTTTGCAAGACGATGGCGTCGCCCCCCATGGTGGGGGCGACGCTTCGTCGTTGCTTGAACCAACGTCAGGTCGGCGAGGAGATTCAGCGTTTAAGGCTGTAGCCCTCATCGCTGGTCTGGCGGTTTTGGCGATTTTGGGACTCATTGCCTACTCAACAACCAAAGAAGCATGGCCTGCGTTCAAGCAGGAAGGTCTTGGTTTCATCACCTCGACCACGTGGATTCCTGCAGAGAATAAATATGGCGCTCTCGCTTTTATTTACGGAACGGTGCTGTCCTCACTTATTGCGTTAGTGCTAGCTGTGCCAGTAAGTCTGGGAATTGCGCTTTATGCGAATGAAGCTGCCCCGCGGCGGCTGCGTAAGCCAGTTATTTATGTGATGGATCTTTTGGCTGCGATCCCATCGGTTGTCTACGGACTTTGGGGCATCATCGTGCTTGCCCCCGCGATCCAACCTGTCTACAAAGCAATAAGTGGTGCTGTTGGAGACGTCCCGGTGTTGGGGTGGTTCTTCAACGGAGAAAGCGGCCGCAGTTATATGACTGCCGGCATCATCTTGGCCATCATGATCACACCGATCATTACTTCATTGAGTCGTGAAGTCATTGCAACGGTGCCCTCGGCGCAACGCGAAGCTGCCTACGGAATGGGTGCCACTCGTTGGGAAATGATTCGCGCAGCAGTTCTTCCGTGGAGTCGCGGCGGCATCGTCGGTTCCATCATGCTTGGTCTTGGTCGAGCAATGGGCGAAACCATCGCGGTTGCGCTTGTCATTGGCTCCCAAGCAAAAATCACCACACACCTTTTCGAAGCGGGTGACTCGATGGCAGCGGTCATCGTGAATCAATTCGGCGAGGCGTCCGGGACTCATCGGGCCGCGCTGATTGGGCTTGGCGTGGTGCTCTTTGGCGTCACGATCATTGTGAATGTTTCTGCTCGCGGCATTGTCAGCCGATTCGATCGCCGAAGCCAGGGGGCATGAGATGACTGATTCTCTGTCACCCGACGTTGAGCGTCTACTCCTCGATGCGACCACAAGTCGATCGCGCCGAGTGAAGAATCGTCTTGCTTCGATCTGGATGATCGGCGCATTGCTTGTTGCCCTTGTGCCGTTGACTCTTGTGATCAGCTATGTGCTGTTTAAGGGAATTGGTCAACTTTCGCTGGCATGGTTCACCGAAGACCTTCCGACCATCAGTCGCAAGGCGGGTGGCGGGATGGGCCCGGCCATTGTTGGAACCCTTCTCATCACTTTTGTTGCTGCTCTTATGGCGATACCGCTCGGAATTCTGGGCGCGATTTACCTTCATGAATACGGCGGCAAGGGTCGCACCGCTCGACTGATTCGATTCATGGCCGATGTCATGACTGGTGTGCCATCAATCGTGATGGGCCTGTTCATCTACACGGTTTGGACGCTGACATTCGGTCTGAATGGTTTTGGTGGAGCGCTTGCGCTTGGTTGCCTCATGCTTCCGATCATCATCCGTACAACAGAGGAAATGCTCCGCCTAGTTCCTGACGAATTGCGTCAAGCGAGTTACGCCTTAGGAAATCGAAAGTGGCGCACGATTGTCACTGTCGTGCTCCCAGCCGCCTTTGGCGGCATTACTTCGGGCGTGATGATTGCTATTGCTCGAGCTGCTGGTGAAACGGCACCGCTGGTCTTCACAATTGGTGCCGCGCGAAATCTGAATATGAATATTTTCGAAGGTCCGATGACAGCGCTCTCTGTCCAAATCTTCGGAAATGCGCAAACACCATTCGAGGCCGCTCAAGCTCGAGCCTGGGGAGCAGCCCTCACGCTCGTCGGCATCGTCTTTGCCATGACCATTCTCGCCCGCGTTGTGTCGTCTCGGGTTGCCCGGCGACACGCTGCCTGATCGCCCTAGCCTCCTGACGTGACTGAAACCCACGACTCCGACCCAGAGGACGTTTCAATGTCTCCTGAACTCTCCGCAACGACCGAACCCGTCGTTGCCCAACTGCCAATGCCTGAACGAGCCGAACCGTCGATTGTCTTCGATGTTCGGGAACTCGACGTGTACTACGGCGAATTCCGCGCGGTACGTGATGTGAATCTCGAAGTTAACCAGCACGAGATCACGGCATTCATTGGCCCGTCGGGTTGCGGTAAATCAACGGTGCTTCGTTGTTTTGACCGAATGAATGACCTCATCGAGTCAGCGCGAGTCGAAGGAAAAATTCTCTATCACGGGGTAGACCTCTACGACCCTCGTATCGATCCAGTTGAGGTTCGGAAGCGAATCGGAATGGTTTTCCAAAAGCCAAATCCGTTCCCTAAATCCATTTACGACAACATTGCCTTTGGTCCGCGTCTGTCAGGCAACAAGGGGAATCTTGACGACGTCGTTGAGCAGGCATTGCGGCGCGCTGCCCTATGGGACGAAGTGAAAGATCGACTGAAGAAGTCCGCCATGGGTCTCTCGGGTGGACAGCAGCAGCGGCTTTGTATCGCTCGGGCTATTGCCGTCGAACCCGAAGTCATTCTGATGGACGAACCCTGTTCTGCGCTTGACCCGATTGCTACAGCACGCATTGAAGATCTCATGCAGGAACTGAAGTCCGACTACACGATCCTTATCGTTACGCACAACATGCAACAGGCCGCTCGTGTAAGTGACCGCACAGCATTTTTCACAACCGAAGTGAACTCAGAAAGCGATACCCGAACGGGTGTCCTGGTTGAATTCGATTCAACCGACAAGATTTTCTCGGCTCCTTCCGATGAGCGCACGGAAAATTACATCACCGGGCGATTTGGTTGAGGTGAGAAACATTCGTCAGCAGTACACCTCAGAACTCGAGCAACTGGCCCTTCAGGTCGAACTGATGGGTGTTCTTGTCGACGAAAATTTGGAACGAATGCGAACGGTCTTGCATTCGGGTGACGTGAAAGTCGCCGACGAAGCCATTCGAACCGATGATCGAATCGACGCGATGAACGTTTCTCTTATGGAGCGGTCCTACGAGTTGCTTCGCCGCGAAGCCCCCGTTGCTTCTGATCTTCGACTCATCGTTTCTGTATTGCGGGTAACTGCTGAACTTGAGCGGATCGGCGATCTCGCACTCCGGATCGCCAAGTTGGCCCCCGAGCACGAATTGCTGACTCGGGTGCCAACCTCGTTCGACATCCTCGAAACACTTGCCGGCCATGCGGTTTCGCAGTATCGAGACGCGCTTCGATCCTGGTCGACCCTGGATCTCGCCCTTGCAGAAAGGGTCGCATCCGAGCCCGAGGTAGCTATGGCCTCTCGGTATCTTGTTGAAGCACTGCTCGCCTACGAAGGTCCCGACGCAGTCGTGGTCGCTCTCCGTACGATGGTGGCAGGCCAAGCACTTGATCGCATTGCCGATCACTCTGCAGTTCTTGGCGCTCGAGTTCGTTATTTAATTACCGGTAATCCAGACCATCTCGCGGCGGAAGTCCGATGAGTTGGGTAGTGGGATTGAACGGACGGAGCTGAAATGCCTGAACAACGCAAGACTTTCCACCAAGAACTCGATGAAATACGCGACGACATTGTTCGTCTCGGCGCACTCGTGGGCGAGGTCATTCCACGCGGAACAGACGTGCTCCTCACAAACAACATGCAGGGGGCTCAAGCGATTATCGAGGCCGACGACGAGCTCGACGACCTGTCGCTGAGAATTGAAGAGCACTGCTATCACGTGCTCGCGCTTCAACAGCCAATGGCTTCCGATCTTCGCTCAATCGTCACCGGGCTTTGGTTGACCGGCGAGCTTGAACGTTCCGGTGACCTAATGGTCAATGTCGCTAAGGGCGCACGTCGTATTTATGGCGTCACTCTTGATCCCAAGTTGCGTGGGCTTATCGAGCGCATGAGTGAGGAGGCTTCACGTCTCATGAAGCTTGCGCTCGATGCCTATGCCGAGAGAAATGCGAGCCTTGGCGTTGCTATCGACGATATCGACGATGCTCTTGACACTCTTCATGGCGACTACATCGAAGCAATTTTTGAATCCCACGCAACTAACGACATTGGGCTGCAGGCATCGGTGCAGCTCGCGCTGATCGGCCGCTACTACGAACGAATTGGCGACCATGCAGTAAATATTGGGCAACGGGTTCAATACATGGTGACGGGTTGGCTTCCCGAACAGACTGGTGCGGCGCGTTTGGTTGCTCGCCGGTCGCTTGAAGCGGAAATTGGCGCGGAAAGTCCAGCCTCGGAGGCTGATAGCGGCCAATGAGTTCCGCCGTCGTTAGTGCGCTGATTTCTGCAGTTCTTGCTGCTGCATTGGCGACCTTTCTCGCCCGATTTTTCTGGAATCGCGCGCAGCGAAATCACGTCTATGAGTCAGCAATGCGACTCGGACTTGATTCCACGGCAGAAAATGAACTCTCGCGCTTTGACGACCTACTTTCTGCCGTCGAGCGTTCGGTTCGGGATCTACGTTCCGCGAACCACGAATCAGATAGCGAACGATTTCGTCTTCAGGCTGCGCTCGACGCATTGCCCGTCGCCGTCATGGTGTTCGACAGCGAAGGCCTCGTAATCGATTCGAATCTGGCCTCCACTCCATTTCTTGAAGCACGCCACGGCGATGCCCTCGTCGGCGCAGCCGTGAATGACCTTGTCCGAGTCGCGAATTCAGGCCAAGAGGCATCAACCGTTATTGAATTGTTCGGACCGCCTCGGCGAACGGTGGTGGTTTCGACGTTGCCTCTACCTGAGGGTGGTCGGCCAGGTGCAGTGGCGTTCGTTGAAGACATCACCGAACGTCGCCAACTAGAGGCGATTCGTACCGATCTCGTCGCGAACATCAGCCACGAGTTGAAGACCCCGGTGGGCGCTATCGGATTGCTGGCCGAGACCCTCGAAGGCGAAAACGATCAAGTTGTCGTTGAACGACTCGCGTCTCGGATTCACACCGAATCGATGCGAATCGCGCAAATCATTGAAGATCTCATTGAGCTTTCCCGAATCGAGTCAGTCGACGGAGCCGGTAGCGACACTGTCGATCTAAACGATGTTGCCGCAGATGCCGTTGAACGACTTCGAGCGGCGGCGTCGCAAGCAGGTGTGGCGGTTGAACTGCACGTGTCTACGTCGGCAGCAGTGATCGTCGGTGAGCGCCGACAACTTCTTTCGGCAATTGGAAACCTCATCGACAATGCCATTAAGTACTCCGATTCCGGAACCACTGTCGAAGTGACCGTTGATCGTGCTGATACCGAAGTGCTCGTTCGGATCGCTGACCATGGAATCGGTATTCCCACTCGAGATATTGATCGGATTTTCGAGCGGTTCTACCGAGTCGATCAGGCGAGAAGTCGCAAGACGGGCGGGACCGGGCTTGGTCTTGCGATCGTTCGCCACGCGGTGGCCAACCACGAAGCACAAATCGAGGTTGAGTCGAGGCTTGGTGAAGGTTCGGTCTTTCTCCTGCGGTTCCAATCAATCATCGAGGATTCTCTCGATGATCAAACAATTTGAGGCTTGAATGAAAGGGCATGAGGTTATGACTGACACCACTTCAGTTCTCGTTGTTGAGGATGAGGATTCTTTTATCGACGCTCTTGAAATCGGGTTGTCTCGAGAGGGTTTCAAAGTCACTGTTGCTCGAGACGGAGCGGAGGCACTCGATATTTTCGATGCGCTTGATCCCGATCTCGTGCTTCTCGATGTGATGCTCCCGAAAGTTTCGGGCATAGATGTTTGTCGCGAACTTCGATCTCGATCGAATGTGCCCATCATCATGGTGACAGCCAAGGGCTCTGAGATCGACACCGTGGTCGGACTCGAAGTTGGAGCAGACGATTACGTCACCAAGCCGTATCGAATGCGTGAACTTGTTGCTCGGATGCGAGCAGTACTCCGTCGACGTCCCTTTGATGTTCCCGAAGCACAAACGGCGGTAGATCCCGCTGAAACGATCCGCGTAGGCGATGTGGTCATTGACCATGAAAGCCATGAGGTTACCGTGCGCGGTGAACTTGTCCAGCTTCCGCTCAAGGAATTCGAACTCCTTTCACTCCTCCTCACGAATGCTGGACGCGTGCTTACTCGCGACACACTCATTGATCGAGTGTGGGGGAATGACTATGTAGGCGATACGAAAACACTTGATGTCCACATCAAGCGTCTTCGTTCCAAGGTGGAACTCGATCCGGCGAATCCCGTTTGTATCGTCACGATCCGCGGTCTCGGCTACAAGTTCGACGTTCCAAAGCGCTAATCGACTGCGAAACAGGCGGTTACGTCTCACCCGCCTCCTAGCATGGGCAAAGTGACCCCAGAGTCCACATCCCCCCATGGCAAGCGCCCTCGCGGCCCGCAGCCAACGAGTCGCGATCCTCGCCGACCCTGGGCACCATCACCGTTCACGCGTTTGGCCCGAGCCCATGCGGCATCGGTGTCTGGCGATGCACTGTTCGCTATTGGTCTCGCCGGGTCGGTGTTCTTTTCGCTCGACTTCACTTCGGCTCGCTGGCGTGTCGCGTTGTACTTGTTGCTGACCATCGCTCCGTTTGCAATTGCTGCCCCACTGATCGGCCCTGCCATCGACCGGATCAAGGGTGGCCGTCGATGGATCATCGTCGGCTCAATGCTGATGCGCGCTGTACTCGCGTTTTTCGTGGTTCGTCATATGAACACGATCCTCTTTTATCCAGAGGCCTTCGGCATGCTCATCATGCAGAAGATCTATTCGATTTCGAAAAGCGCGGTAATACCCAGCACGGTCCATAGCGATGAGGAGCTCGTACAGGCCAATTCACAGCTCACGACGCTTTCGTCGATTGCTGTCGTTATCGCTGCGATACCTGGGGGCATTCTTTATGCAATCGGGGGCGGACGAGCCACAGTCGCGCTCGGAGCGATTGTTTTCGCGGTCGGCACCGTTCTTGCCCTTCAGCTTCCTCCGACCACCGTTGCTGCCGAACCCGCGGGCGAAGCGGAGCGCGAAGAACTTCGTAGTGCCGGTATCACTCATGCCTCGGTAGCAATGAGCCTTATCCGAGGCATGGTTGGGTTTCTATCGTTCATGTTGGCATTCGACTTCAAAAATGCCGGCGCACCGCTGTGGCAATTAGGTCTTGTCGCGGCCACGGCACAGTTCGGTTTTTTTGTCGGATCATTGATTGTCCCGAGACTTCGGCGGGTGATCACTGAAGAACGGATCTTGGTTGGCAGCCTGATCGTGACGAGTATCGCGGGTTTGGTCACGGCATTCATCGGCGGACTCGGCGGGGCCGCGTTGTTATCAATGATGCTCGGCGTCACGAGTTGCTCCGCCAAACAAGCATTCGATTCGATCGTGCAACGCGACGCACCCGATGCCAACCGCGGTCGTTCTTTTGCGAAATTCGAAACTCGATTCCAATTGATTTGGGTAATCGGTGCGCTCATTCCAATCATCTTTCCTATTCCGGCAGCGTTGGGCTTCGGCCTCATTGCGATCGCAGCATCGATTGCCGTCGCGTTTTATCTCGTTGGACTTCGAAATGTTCGTGCCGGTCGCGTTCCGTTGGCTCGTAAGGGAGTTCTGCGCCGACCGATCGAAATCGATAATCGTCATCCCTCCGCTCAACCTCAAGTCGATGATTCGACCCGCGTGGTTGATCGTGGCTTCGCCGGTCCCGAAACACCGCCGGCTTGGGGTCCACCACTCGACTTCATCAGTCCCGATGGTTCCGACATTGCTGTTGCTTCCCACGATGCTGCCCGACGCTGGATGCGAAGGCCGTCACCAGTTGTGCCCAACAGACCGATCGAAGCCTTGCCTCCCGCAACGCCTTTGGCGACTCCTGTGCGTCCGAGCGATCCCACGACGTTCGACTATTCCCCGCCTTCGTCAGGCTCCGACGCGCCATCGCCTGTCGAACCACGCCGCGACTCTGACCAATCGGCGGAGTCGCTCACCCATCAGCACGAGGGTTACCTGTTTGGGCCCGACGCATGGGAAGAGCCGGAGTTTCCCGACGAACCACCGCCGATTTCCTGAACTCGTTTGATTTCAGACGTCTTCGGGTAATTCGATTCGGGCCAGCCACAGGCCAGGCGCTTCGATTTCTGCTGGCGTCGGCAGTGTCCGTTCTGATTCCCAAAGGCGCACCAGCCCGTCGTTGCCTTCGCGCTCAACGATGCCGGAGACGAAGGCGGCGCCTCGGTCGAAGGTGGCTTGGGTGAGTTCGAGTCCGAAAAGTCGTTCGACGAAACGGTCGGAATCGTCGGCTTCGACGCGTCGACGGCGAACTGCTTCGGAAATCATCGTGGTGTTCGAGAGTAATGATGAGCCGACAGTGTCGACGACGTGGTCGACATAGCCAACGATCGACGCGATCAACGCCTCGAATTTCGGAAGCATGTCTCGTTGTGCTTGTGACTGGATCGCACCCAGGAGAAGTTCGGGATCACCGAACATTGATTGCATCCCTGCCATTGCGGAGGGATCAGACATATCGAACTCAAGTGAACTGAGCCGATCTTCTAAAGCGTTTGAGTCGGGTTCGAATCCTGCTGCATATGCGGAAAGAAAACTTTCGACAGCTGCACGAACATGAGGGATGCGGAAGACCGAGTGCATCGCTATTTCCTGAGCACAGACCCAAAGACGAAGGTCGTCGATTGGAATGCTCCATTCCGTCGCAAAAGTCTCAAGGTTTTTGGGAATAACCATGAGTTCGTCACTCGGTGTTCTTGGGACTGGCAAGTCGTATTGACCGAAAGAACGCTGGGACAGGTGTCCGATCATCGAGCCGGCGGTCATTCCGAGCATCATCGGTCCCATCATCGCCATGAGCGGCGCCATGAAGCCGAGTGGATCGGACGCGTCAGGGGCAGTCGGTGAAACGGGCGGAGTGAGTGAACTGGCGAGACGTTCGAAAAGGGGGCGCCATGCATCGAGCGTTGTCGCCGCCCATTGACCGCGTGTTACCGGCATGATCGAAACGCCGGTGCCACCGAAACTGGTTGGAAGTCCGGTCGCGTTGCCAACATGAAGTTCGGCGATTCGAACGAGTTGTTCCAAGCGAATGCGCTCGAGTGGATCGACGTTTCCTTCATCGCCACCGTCTGCCGCAATCGAAAGAGCGAGTTGACGAGCCGCGTCCCAGCCAACAGGCCCTTGCTGCGCAAACAACTTGGCGAGGTCTCCAAAAAGAGGCATGCCAGAGAGGGGAGACTCGCCGGGATCTCGGCCGGGTTCGCTGTCGGAGAAGGGGTCGGGGGGTAGATCGTCCACGCTCTCAGGCTAGGCCTAGACAGGGCTCGAGACGCCTCGGGCAGCTGGCGGGACCGAGCATTGCCCGAACGCGCCATGATGGCGGTGTGGGAGAAATTGTGGTGGTGACCGGTGCCGATCTCCCGATCGGGCGAAGGGTGATTGCTGCCGCGCTCGCCGAACCTGGAGTCGACCGTGTGGTCGCCGTCGGCGCGCAACCCTCGATTCGGAGACTCGAAACCAGCAGCGATGGCCCTGAGCTGCTTCTCGCTCCATTCGCTCTCGATGATTCGCGTTTAGTTCCGCTCGTCATGGGAGCGACCCGTGTTTTCCTCACAGGGCCGCGATCGGGACTTGATATCGATGGAACCGGCGGATCTCACATTGATGTGACCGCCGCTCGCGCATTCCTTGCGGCGCTCGCGCGAGTTGGTGCGGTGAGCACCGTTGTTGTCTTGTCCTCTGCGCTTGTCTACGGCGCGCGAACTGATAACCCGATTCCTCTTACCGAACACGCACCGGTTCGTCCGAACTCCGCGATAAATGCGTCGAACGAACGAGCAGAACTTGAGCGACTCTGCAGAACATGGGCACGTTCTCGCGGATCGACCTGTGCAGTTGTTCGTCCGAGCATCGTGGTCGGCCCAGAGAATGGGAAGTGGTTGGCGCGATCCTCGTGGGCCACTGCAGGCCTGCAACTCAGTGGAGTTGTGGCTCCCGTGCAGTTTCTGCATCTTGATGATCTCACCACCGCGCTCATCACTGTTTGTCGAGCGCGTTTCGATGGGCCAATCAATGTTGCCCCCGACGGTTGGCTGGCCGTCGATGAAGTTCGTGCTCTCAAGGGGCCGACGGCTCGGCTGCGCATGCGGAAACCCTTTGCGCATGTCCTTGCTCGCCTTGGCGAGCATTTCGGTGTTGCGCCGGGCGACCCCGACGCCCTTCTCGCCAGTTCTGGACAATGGGTTGTGGCGAATGATCGAATTCGGTCGCTGGGGTGGATGCCGACCTTCAGTAATGAAGAGGCCTATGTGGACTCCGACAGGGGCGGTGTGTGGGCTCGACTGACCCCTCGCCATCGTCAGCGTCTGGCGCTTGGAACTCTGGGTGCATTAGTCCTGAGTGTGGCGGGTGGAGCGGCGGTTCTTATTCGCCGACATCTCACTGCCGATCGGTGAGTTTTGCCGTTGTAGAGATTGTTGATCCGTCTCGGTTGAATTCGATGGTTACCGAGTCATTTGCTGCGAAATAGCGAAGAGCGACGACGAGGTCAGAACTGGTTCGTATTGGTCGTTTTTCAAGAGAAGTGATGCGGTCGCCAGAGGCAAGTCCAGCGGTTGCAGCCGGACTTTTCGCGCTTACTGATTGGATGAATGCGCCACCCTCCGCGGCGTCGGTGCTGATGATTCCTAGCCACGCGCGGCGCACAACCCCGGTGGCGATGATGTCATCGGCAACGTGAGTTGCCCAGGCGATTGAGTTTGCAAATTCAGTATGCGCTGCCGGGAGGGTGAGAGTCGATGGAGCTGAGATATTTGCATTCGTTTGCGATGAGGTAGCTATGCGTGATGTGAGAAGTCCAATAACGGCACCAGAGCGAGTGCAAAGGACGGCTGATGGTGTTGGAGGTGTTGTCTCGAGTGACGATGCGATCATGTCGTGCAGCGAAGTCCCATCAGATGCATCGAAGCGCATCCCTGGGGATTGAAAGACTGCCGACGCGACCCACGAACGACGGTCGGTTTCGGTGTGGCCGATGACGTAGACAGTTTCTCCCTGTTCGATCGAACTGAGATCACCAACGACGGGAGTTGTCAGGCCGGAAGCTTCGATGTCGATGACCGCAATGTCGTCGGAAGGATCTGTCCCGACAACGGTGGCGTTGTAGGAACGTCCGTCGATGAGGGTGACCGTGATCGAACGCGCACCGTTAAGGGGATCGGAGGCGGTGATCACATAGCCATCGGCTCGGATTATCAATCCGGTGGTCATCGTCACGTCGGTGGGACCATCGATTGTGATTTGCACAACTGCTGGTGAAAGTGACGCGAGTACGTCATCAGGAAGGTCTTGGGACGCGGGACCGCTGGCAACGGCGGTTCCATCGCGAGTCGCACCTCCCGAATGGAATGTTCCAAACGCGGCGATTCCGGTTCCGATTGCGATCACCAGAAGGAGGATGAGCGCCGTTAGTCCTGAGCGTGAGAAACGACGATTATGGGTAGAGGCAAGCGAATGCGGCCCGTCCACCTCTGAAGGATGACGCCATAATCTGTCGTCTTGGGGCAGAGGCGGGATGAAACCGGCATCGTCATCCGGGTCATCGGGGAACGGCATAGGGGCGAATGTAGTGGTGGGCCCCACAGAGTTGGCCGCGGCCCCCACTACGATGGGCCACCGTGACTCTTAAACCGCCCATTTCCGACGATTGGATCGCGCTCACCGACCAATCGCTCGATGTCGGTATCGCAACCGACTGGGTGGCGCTTCCTGGCTGTGGCGCTGTTGTGGTTTTTAGCGGCTTAGTCCGCGACCACGCCGACGGTTCAAGCGGAGTGACTCATATCGATTACGAAGCGTGGGCCGAGCAGGTCATCCCTCGCCTCACAGCTGTGGCTGAGGAAGCCCGGCGGCGCTGGCCCGATCTTGGTCGTGTCGCTCTGTGGCACCGCGAGGGCCGAGTGCTGCTGAGCGAATCGTCTGTGGTTGTCGCAGTCTCGTCACCTCATCGCGGAGCGGCGTTCGATGCATGCGAGTTTGCTATCGACACGTTGAAAGAGTCAGTGCCGATTTGGAAAAAAGAATTCTTCGACGGTGGCTCGCAATGGGCGCGCGCGGCGCAGCACATCACCGATGTGGATGAACGCGGAGTTCTTGCATGAGCGGTGTCGGGTTCCTCCTCATAGCGGTCATCGTGAGTTTTGTCGGGTCGATCATTGTTTGGATTCGTCACCGCAAGCCCACACATTTCATGTCGAGTGTCGATGACTTTCAGCGCGAAATGGATGCCTTGAGCACTCCTCCGGTTCCGTCGACGCCACCTCGTCCAGTTCGTCCGGTGCAAGACGCCGACAAGCGCCGACTCGGAGGTCGTTGAGATGGCACGCGACATTGCAATCGATCTTGGTACGGCAAATACACTCGTCTATGTGCGTGGTGAAGGCATTGTTCTCAATGAGCCTTCTGTTATCGCCCTAAATAGCCGCACTCAAGACGTCTTGGCGATGGGGCACGAGGCCTGGCAGATGATTGGGCGTACTCCCAGCTACATCGTCGCAGTTCGGCCACTTCGTAAGGGTGCCATTACTGATTTCGAAGTCACCCAGCGCATGATTCGACTGCTGCTTCAGCGAGTTGGGGTCAACCGTTTCAACCGACCCCGTGTGGTTATCTGCGTACCGTCCGCCATTACTGCTGTTGAGCAGCGCGCAGTAACAGAAGCGGCTCGTCGTGCCGGTGCCGCCGAAGCGCATCTGATCGAACAACCGATGGCTGCGGCAATCGGTTCGGGGCTTCCTATCAACGAGCCCCTTGGCAACATGGTCATTGATATCGGTGGCGGCACATCCGAAGTCGCTCTGATTTCTCTTGGCGGAGTTGTTGCTCTCGAAGCTGTTCGTGTCGGAAGTTTCGATATCGACGCAGCAATCCAGACCTACATCCGTCGTGAATATGGAATCGCCGTTGGCGAACGAACCGCTGAAGAAATCAAAGTCACGATCGGTTCGGCTTGGCCGACTGAGAATGAATACGCCGCAGAAGTCCGCGGTCGTGAACTTATGAGCGGGCTTCCAAAGACCGTTGTGCTGACAGCCGAAGAAGTTCGCGAAGCAATCGACGAACCAGTGTCTGCCATGGTCGACGCAGTTATTGCCTGTCTCGGCCAAGCCCCACCCGAACTGGCCCAAGATCTCATCGAACAAGGTATTTATTTGGTTGGTGGCGGCGGCATGCTGCGCGGACTTGATCTGCGCATCGAATCCGAAACTGAAGTTCCCGTGCACCTTGTAGAGGCACCGCTCGAGTCTGTTGTGCTCGGAGCAGGCCATTGCGTCGAGTCATTCGATGCACTCAAGGTCATGTTTATGGACTGAGGTCCTCGGCTGCTTGTCTGACCTGCCAATCCCGGTCCGTCGTTGCGAGTTCGATAGCGGCTTCGACTTCTGGCCCCTCGAATGGGGCAAGCGCAATCACTGCACGTCGACGCACTGTGGCCTTATCGGTTGTGGCCGAGAGGATGGCGGGAAGCCCCGACAGATCTCCCAGGGCGCCGAGTGCGGCAACGGCTGATTCGCGACATAACGCGTCTTCGTGAGTGGTTGCGATTTCGCTTAGCCGCGCAATCGTTGTATGCGATGCAGGAGGACGTTCGCCGCAGGCCCATGCAGCAACTTCCACGACGGAAATATCGTCGTCGTCCAACAGCAGAGCGATAGCGGAAGCGACCTCGGCGTCGATTGGGTCTCCGACCAGACCATTCCATGATGTTGATTCGGTGCAGGCGCGACGTCGCATGATGGGATCGTGGTCACATGTGGCGTCGAGGAGATCCTGTTTTGATAGTGCGTCGAGGCGGCGTAACGCCCCGAGTGCGGTGGCTCGGACGTTCGCGTCGACGTCTTTGAGCAATTCCCGTGCGGTCGCGACGTCGCCGCCGTAACCCGCGAGTGCAGCGCGACGTTGACGTGCGACGGCTTCGTTGAGTTGACGGCCTGTCATTTCAGCCGGCTACGGCGCCGAAAAGCCCGAAGAGAACTGCAACGGACAGCGCAAGACCCGCGGCGAGGGCGGCGCCGAGAATGGCGAGGACAACGCTAAGACCAACCCCAGACCGGATTCGGTCGGAAGTCGTAGGTCCGATGTCATCGCCGTAGATCGGCTGCCACTGATTCGTCGTTGTCACTGGTCGCATTCTCGCACCCCATCGAAGGGCGCGCCGGGTTATGGCGCTCGGCATGGCAGGCTGAGCCCGTCAATTGGGCCTATCTGCCGCGCGCTGCGGCTGGCAACGGAGTCTCGTGGTCGACCACAACGAAGGAGATCTCGAGTCAGTCGTCGAGACCGAGACGCCACATTGGAGTCGCCGTCGGCGTTGGGCCACCTCGATCGGTTTCATCCTCGCCGTAGCTGTCATCGCGCTCGGGTTGGTGATTCGACTCCCGTATTACGTGTTGTCACCGGGTTCATCTCGTCCGACCGAATCACTGATTTCGGTGGAGGGTGCGTCGACGTATGAAACAAACGGCGATGTGGATTTCCTCACAGTTTCACTGCGACAAGCAACACCATTCGAAGCACTAGCAGCGTGGGTGAATCCTGATCTTGAGCTGACTCCAGAGGAAGACATTCTTGGAAAGCAGTCACCCGATCAGAATCGTGATCTCAACCTGCGGATGATGGCCGCCTCGAAAGATGCCGCTCAGTATCAGGCGCTCAAACGACTTGGTTACACGATCGAATCAAATGGAACAGGGGCGGTAGTTGCATCAGTTGTCGAGGGAGGACCATCGTCAGGCGTGCTCGTTTCTGGCGATGTCATTACCCGGGTGAATGGGCAGCCGATTTCTTTCAGCCAGGACTTGATCAGCATCGTGAGTTCGAGCATTCCTGGTTCGACACTCTCGATGTATGTCGAGCAATTCGATTCTTCTCTAGCTGATGCACGCCCAGTTCGTGATGTGCAAGTGGTTCTCGGTGCGCGTGACAACGATGCCTCAAAAGGCTTTCTCGGGGTTTCAACGTTTACCCGCGATCTTTCGTTCAAGTTCCCTGTGCAGATCTCGATTGATTCAGGTCGAGTGGGTGGACCCTCGGCCGGTTTGGCGTTCACGTTGGGGATTCTGGATGTCATGACCGAGGGGAGTCTTACGGGCGGTCTTTCGGTTTCTGCCACAGGGACGATGGCACTCGATGGAACGGTTGGGCCGATCGGGGAAATCCATCAGAAGGTGATGGCTTCGCGTCGCGCTGGCGTCGATTTGATGCTGGTTCCTTCGAGTGAAATCGACGAGGCGCGAAAGTACGCGGGCACGTTGCGGATTGAGCCGGTTGATTCTCTTGATCAGGCACTTGCGGTTCTCACGTCGGTAGGCGGCGGGAATTCGGTTCTCCCGCAGGTCGGCGTCTCGGCCGACCCCAACTGATTGGCACTGGTATCACCGGATCGGTGGGGTTTCGTCGGTACCCTTGGTGTTGATGGCAGCCGACTCGTCCGGGCCGATCGATCCCGACCGCATTCTCGATAAAACCTTCGCGACCGTGAAGAAGGGCGTTGACCCTGTTGAGGTTCAGCGTTACCTCCTCAAAATCTCGAATCAACTGAAGGCTTCGCAGACGCGCGTGGCAGATCTCGAGCGGCAGGTCGAGCAAGCGCGCCGTCAAAATGCTGAACACGATCCCATCGATCCATCCAATCTCACCAAGTTGCTGGGCGAAGAGACCACGCGAGTTCTCGATGCAGCCCAGTCCGCCGCAGCCGAGATCAGAGCCAAAGCCGAAGAGAATGTCGCACGTCTGCTTCGTGACTCCCGTGAAGAAACCATTCGCCTTCGGGAAGAAACCGATGCCTTAGTTGCTCGGCGTCGAGAAGAAGCCGAGCAAATTGCCGAAGAGATCCGCGAGAACGCTGCAGCCCAGCGAGAAAATGCTGAATCTGAAGCCGCAGCAATTATTGAAGCGAGTAAGCAGCAAGGCCGCGAGATGGTCCTTGAAGCACAGCAGGTTCGCCAGCGGATGCTTGACGATCTCGCTCGTCGTCGCCAAGCACTTCGCGAGCAGATCGAGCAGTTGCAAGCCGGGCGCGATCGCATTTCCGCCGCCTACGACATCGTGCGAGAAACGCTTGCGGTCGCGACCGAAGAACTCGATGTTGCGTTACCCGAGGCCCGACTCACTGCCGAGATCGCGTCGTTGCAGATTGTCGATTCTGAAGCTGATGCCACGGTCACCCCAATTGTGACCGCCGAGGAATTAGGCGTTCCGGTCATCGACGTTTCGCCTGCGGATCGACCTCGCAATGTCGAAACCGCAGCCGAACCAAAGTCCTCTGCTCCCAAGTTGACGGTCGTTCCTCCTGTTCAGGAAGCAAAAACAGAGAAATCCAGCGATTCGGGCTCTGAGAATTCCGCGCCAGAGCAACCCGTCGACGCGACTCCACTTGCTGAAGATCCGCGCGAAGGTCGCCATTCGTCCTCGGTCCGAGTCGTCCGCACATCAAGTGGCAAAGCGGCCGACGTCTTTGCTCGTCTCCGCCAAGAAGGCGAAGACGAAGTCGCTCAGACGAGCGATAGCACTGACGCCGAAGTCACGGCACCGATCGTTGATGCGGCAAACCCCGAGACAAAGATCGGTGCGACCGACGCTGTTGACGAAGCCGGCGACGAGATTGAAGCCGACTCCGATGCCGATCAAGCCTTCATCGTTGTGCGTAACGCAGCAGTTGCATTGATCGAAAGTTCACTTGCGCGGCGGATCAAACGAGAACTTTCAGACGAACAGAACGAGTTGCTTTCAACTCTTCGATCGGTCAAAGGCAACATGACCGCAATCGCGTTTCTTCCCACTCCTGAATCACAACTTGAGCGTTATGAAGATATTGCGCTTCCGGCTCTGGCCGATGCGGCTGAAGCGGGCGCGTCGATTGCTCCAGTGAAGGGACGAGGAAAATCTCGTGCATCGGTGGGCGATCTGGCTGCCGATTTGGCATCAGCCATCGTCGGTCCGCTTCGTGATCGCCTAGAACGAGCGGTCTCGGAATCGGCGGGAGATCGCGATGATCTGGCCCAGCGCATTCGGTCGACCTTCCGCGAGTGGAAAAGTCAACGAGTCGACGAGTCAGTCGAGTTCGGGGTTCTCTCGGCGTGCAATCGAGGAATACTCGATTCTCTGCCTAAGGCTTCGCAGGTGCGCTGGGTGGTTGCCTCTGGCGATGCTCCGTCTCCTGATTGCGAAGACAATGCGCTTGGTGGCGCCACCGAGCGGGGTGTGGCGTTCCCAACAGGCCATAACGCCCCGCCATTGCACCCTGGGTGCCACTGCATCGTACTGCCCGCACTCTGAGGTCTGAGTAGGGCGACGCTGGATTGATCCCAGAACCCCCGTAGGCTGGGGGCTCATGCGTCTACCCACTGACATGCCCCAGCGCCGTCGCTTTTCGCGAGGCCGTATTGCTCTCATCGTCGTCGTGGCGGTGATGTTCGCCCTGTTTATGTCGCTCCGAGGCCTTGCTGGTTTCTGGACCGATTGGATGTGGTTCGACTCACTGGGTCTTGGCTCGGTGTTCACCGGAGTTCTTGGGGCCAAGATCGCGTTAGGCGCAATCTTTACGGTGGCGTTCTTTGTCATGGTGATCGTGAATCTGGTGATTGCTGATCGCATTGCTCCAAAAGTTCGCGAGACCGGACCAGAAGACGATCTTCTTGATCGATATCACGCAACTATTGGTCGTCGCACAAAGACCGTGCGTGTCGTGGTTTCGCTGGTGCTCGCTTTGGTCGCCGGACTTGGAATGTCTGCTGAATGGAAGCAATGGATCCTTTTCCGCAATGGCGGAAGCTTCGGGGTCAAGGATCAAACGTTTAATACCGATGTCGGTTTCTATGTCTTCAAACTTCCGTTCTATACATCGGTCACAAACTGGCTATTCGCTTCCGGCATCATCATTCTCATCGTCGCTTTGGTGGCCCACTACCTGAATGGCGGCATTCGCTTTCAGACTCAGGGTCAGCGAGTAACGCCGCAGGTGAAAGCGCATGTTTCGGTGGTGCTTGGTCTCCTCGCACTGGTGAAAGCGGCCGATTATTGGTTGCAGCGCTACGCGCTGACCTACTCGACGCGGGGCGCGGTCGATGGTGCGACCTACACCGACGTAAAGGCGCAACTTCCAGTTATTTATTTGTTGCTTTTCATCGCGCTGTTGTCATTCGGACTTTTTATCGCCAACATTTGGCGCCGCGGTTGGACACTTCCTGTGGTCGCTGTTGGTCTCTGGGCTTTAGTGTCAGTCATTGCGGGTGTCGGGTATCCAGCTTTCATTCAGAGATTTGTTGTCGAACCCGAGGAATCGACGCGCGAGACGCCGTATATCCAGCACAATATTGACTCCACGCGAACGGCTATGGGGTTGAGCAGCGTTGATACGCAGCCGTTCCTTTTTAATCAGGACAAAACGCTCGCAACACAGAGTGTCAACGACAATCCCGGGACGATTCGCAATATTCGACTTCTCGACCCGACCATTGTCGAACCCACCTATCAGCGTTTGCAGAGCCAGTACTCGCAATTGCGTTTCAACGAACTCGATGTCGATCGCTACCCGATCAAAACTCCATCTGGGGATATCGCCAATACGCAGGTCATTATTGGAACTCGAGACCTGAACGTTGGCCAGATCCCTCAGAGCTCATGGGAAGGCCAGCATCTCGCTTATACCCATGGTTACGGCGTTGCCATGGCTCCGGCAAACGCAACAACGACCCAGGGACGTCCTGATTTTCTGATTCGAAATGTTCCCCAGATCGTTGACACCTCACGAATTTCGGTCGATGTTTCCCAGCCGCAGCTTTATTACGGCGAGAACGTCTCGGGTTACGCCATTACAAACGCGTCACGTGAAGAGATCGATTACGTCGAGGCTGATGGCCAGACAAAGTTCACTGAATACTCGGGTTCGGGTGGCGTGAAACTTGATTCCTTCATCAAGAAGGCGGCCTACGGACTGAAGTTCTCCGACTGGAACTTGGTCGTCTCCAACTTCCTCAACTCGGATTCGCGAATCGTTTATCAACGTGACATTCGCCAGCGGATTGAAGCTGTTGCACCGTTCATGCAGTTCGATTCCGATCCCTATCCCGTCATTCAGGATGGGCGAGTGGTGTACATCTTTGACGGCTACACAACGACGGATCGCTATCCAAACGCACAGCGAGCCGATTCGAGTGGACTTCCCGCAGGAAGCGACCTTGGTGGGAAGCGGTTTAATTACATTCGCAACTCGGTAAAGGGTGTTGTCGACACCTACGACGGCACGGTGAAGCTGTACATCGTCGATCCTTCGGACCCAATCGTGAATGCGTACCAGAAGGCTTTTCCAGCGTTGTTCGCTGGGGTCGACGAGATGCCAGCGACACTCAAGGCGCATTGGCGCTATCCGGAAGATCTCTTCCGCACCCAGACCAATATGTTCGGGCGATATCACATCAGCGACCCGAAAGCCTTCTATGAGAAGACCTCAAGTTGGTCAGTTGCGCAAGACCCTGGCTCAACTATCAGCGGTTCCACCGCCATCGTCACTACAAATCAAACGGCGAACGGCACCACTGTGCTGCGCACCAAAGAAGCTCGTATAAGCCCGGTCTATTCATTGATTCGTCTGCCGGGCCAAGATACGGAATCGTTTGTGATGTTGCGTCCCTTCGTTCCTTATTCGGAAGATGACTCGAAAAAGACGCTTACGTCGTTCATGGTGGCAAACAGCGACCCAGCGCAGTACGGCAAGTTGACGGTCTATGAAATGCCTTCGGGTTTCAATATCGACGGTCCGGCCATCGTCAACGCCAATATTCTTTCTGACCCTGAAGTAAGTAAATACACAACCCTCTTGAATCAGCAGGGCTCACGTACGCAATTCGGCAGCCTCATGCTGACGCCAGTCAACAACTCGATTATTTACATTCGCCCGTTGTACGTGTCGTCGGATAACAACACGCAGATTCCAGAGCTGAAGCAGGTCATCGCGGTATTTGGTGGGCAGGTTGTTATGAAGCCAACGCTTCGTGAAGCGCTTCAAGCCTTGTTCCCGGGCGCAAACCCACAGACGTTCGAGTCGAGCACTGTTTTGCCAGACGACACCGGAAGTAATGGTTCGAGCGGTGGTGCAAGCTCCTCAGGTTCTACAACCACCACAACGATTCCCTCAACTGGCAATGCCACGAAGGACCAGCTCATCGATCAGGCGGCAAAAGCACTGACCGATGCCGATACCGCACTGCGAAATGGCGATCTTGCTGGTTATCAAGCAAAGGTTAGGGAAGCCCAGAACTTGATCAATCAGGCCCAAGCGCTCCCGGATGGAACGACATCAAGCTCCGGTACGCCGGGTTCGCCGGGTTCGTCCACTACAACGACCACGACCGTGATTAGGTCGGGAACCCCGGCCTAATCAGACGGGTGGCCAGTTCCCACTCTCAAGTGCAGTGACAAAAAGAGTGACGGTGGCCTGGAGCGCAACGTCGTCTTCGGCTGCGCCTAGGGGAGTGCCGGGTTCAATCAGGCCGCGCACGGTTGCACTGAACACTCGATGGCCAATGATGACTTGTTGGTCAGTGAGTCCGAAAGAAGCAAGCACGGTTCGAATCGGTTGAGCGATTCGCTTTGCTTGTTCGCGGAATTCAGGGTCATCGGCGCCAAGATGGCCGCGCAATGCTGCCATTCGTCCTGGATGGGCGCGTGCAAAGTCGCGTTCTGCTTCGGCAATTTTGGTGAGAGCCTCGGCGCCGCTGCGACCAACGGTTGCAGCCCAGACGACATCGGCAAGTTCGGTTACTGAGAGAACTGCGACCTCACGTCGAAGGGCATCGAGTCCGTCGACGTGGGAGTACAGCGAACTCACATGACGGTCAACTGCTTCGGCAACTCGAGACAGTGTGAGATCGTTCCAACCGACGACGTCGGCAAGGTCAGCGGCGGCCTCAATGAGGGTGACGCGATCAAGAAACGGTCCTGTGACGCGAGATTGGGTGGCAGAACTCACAGGTTCCACACCTTTATGGCGTTGTCACACACCATCTTGCGCTTCTCTTCATGGGGAATGTCGGTAAATGCACGTTCGATGAGATCTTGTGAGTCGGGCCAACTCGTCACGGGGTGGGGGAAGTCTGTTGACCACAAGATGTTGTCGACGCCTACGTCGTAGCGAAGGGCCTCGATCGAACGGGGCTCATCAACGAACGTCGTCCACATGTTGCGACGGAAGTAGAAACTTGGAAGTTCGCTGAGGTTGTCATACACGTATCCCTGGCGAACAACCATGTCGTCGATCAGGTCAAGATAATGAGCTATCCAACCGATACCTGGTTCGACGAAAACAAGCTTGAGATCAGGAAACTTCTCGAGAGTGCCAGTGAGAATCCACATTCCCAGCGCTTCCGCGGTGGATAGGGCGACCATGGTGACCATGATCCCCTTTTGAGGAGTTGGGTCACGGCGAGTGAGTTCGTCAAGATTGGTGTTGATCCCGATGTGACAGCACATCGGAAGGCCACTCTCCTGGACTGCTGACCAAAGCGGTGCGTAGCGGTCATGGAAGTAGTCGGGCTGACCGAGTTCTGTGGGAAACACGGGAATCTGCAATGACTTGGCGCCCATGGACGCAACGCGGTGCACCTCGGCGATGGCTGCATCGATGTCATGAATCGGAATCTGATAGCTCACGACCAGGCGGCGAGGATCGGCCGAAGCGAACTGCGTGAGTACGTCGTTGAACGCCCGGGTGGCTTCTGCAGCGCCACGCTCCATATCGCCGATATATCGAAACGCGCTGACTTCGGAGTAGATGACTTCGATATCGACGCCATCGGTATCCATGTCAGCGAGTCGATCTGAAGCTGTGTGATAGCCGGGACGAGTGAACGCGGCATGAGGATTGCGCTTCATGGCATCGGCATTGACTTGAGCCGAGCTCATGTTGGCAGCAACGCGTGCAGCAAACGCTTGCTGGGCTTTGTCGTAGTCGGGGTGGAACTTTGGATCAAGATTGGCCTTGACCTGCTCTTGCGAAATCGAAACATGTGAATCGGCCGAAATGATTCGTTCGCCGGTGCGGTTCAGGATGATGCCGGATTCGGTAAGTGTCATGACTTGCCTTTCGCTCAGCGACCCAAGATGATGCCGCTACGGCCGGCGCTGACGAGAACATGCTCAGCCCCGGAGATCTGGTTGGATGATGTGCCTCGAAGTTGGCGCACGCCTTCGACGATGTTGTTCATGCCATGGATATAACCCTCGCCGAGAAGCCCGCCGTTGGTATTGGTAGGCAGCGAGCCACCGCGACCGATGTGACCATCTTTAATGAAGCCACTCGCTTCTCCTCGGCCACAGAATCCGAATGCCTCCAACTGGAGAAACACAATGGGGCTGAAGTTTTCGTAAATCATTGCGACGTCAATGTCGGCGGCAGTGATTCCGGCTTGTCGATAAAGCTGTTCACCGAGAACGCGACCTTCGGGGTACTCGCAGAGATCATCGTGGTAGTACGCAAACATTTCGTGGCCACCCTCAAGTTGGATGGCAGACGAGGCAAGTATCGGAACAGCGTCTGAACCATGTTCGGCGGCTCGCTCGGCAGTTGTGATGAGTAGCGCGACACCGCCGTCCGATTCCAAGCAACAGTCGAGCTTGCGCAGGATCGGTTCGACAATCCAGCGTGAATCCTGATGATCTTGAAGCGTGATTGGGCGTTCGAAGAACTGCGCATTCGGATTTGTTGAGGCCCAGTCGCGGGCAACGACGGTGTAGCGACCGAAGTCTTCGTTCGTAAGGCCGAACTCGTACATGTAGCGCTGAAACGTCAGCGAATAGACCTTTGCCGGCGTATTCAGACTGAACGGACTGGCCCAGTTCCATGCCGGATCGGGATTGGCCTGAACCGGTTGGCCGAATCGGTGACCGGAACGTTCGTTGAACGCTCGATAGACAAGAACAGCATCGGCTTGACCGCTTTCGACGGCAGCAGCAGCAAGTTGCACGGTTGCACTTGCTCCGCCGCCACCCCCACGGGTGCGGGCACAAAAGCGCAACATCGGTACCCCGAGTGAGCGAATAAGTGCGAGTTCGTCGTTTGTGTCCATCGAAAACGTGACAGTGCCATCGACTTCAGCCGGGGAGAACCCTGCATCACGGATCGAAGCAAGTGATGCTTCGGCGGCGAGTTGCATCGTGGAACGTCCCGAGTTCTGCGAGAACTCGGTATGGCCGATACCGGCGATGACTGCTCGTTTACCGCTCATGACTTCACCTCGGCCAGACGGAACTGGGGGAGCACGGTGCCCTCGTAGTCGACGAAACAAACTTCGACTCTTTTATCGTTGAGGACTTGGTCGTGAGTTGCTGCGACATCAACGAGGTTGGAAACGATCCGAGTGCCTTCGTCGAGCTGCACAAGAATCACGATCCGCGGTTCCTCATCGGGCTCGGTCGGATGCTGCGAAATGATCCACGTGAGAATCGAACCTTTGCCGGTCGACTCAGTGGCCTGATTGTTCATCGAACCGCAGTTCGCACATATGGGTGTTGGTGG
>Ga0209296_1000399_pt1 | contig 37390 bp, 56 predicted proteins | sample S_130206_EF_Meta_FD_187319 | JGI IMG/M metagenome (GOLD analysis project Ga0209296, IMG submission 187319) | Freshwater microbial communities from Lake Simoncouche, Canada to study carbon cycling - S_130206_EF_MetaG (SPAdes) (version 2) | ecosystem: Environmental > Aquatic > Freshwater > Lake ... | reverse complement strand
ACCTAGTGAACCTATTCGTAACGCTAGGGGTGAAACAACTGAGGAGTTGAACGCACGTCTACGAAAAAATCGTGAAAAAGTTGCTAAACAACAACTTGACGATATTGGAGACACTCCTTTTAATGAAGATATTTCACAAGTATTAGATAGACGAACTCGTGCTGAACGGGCAAAACAAAACAAAGGTAGGCGTTAATGATTGAATCAACTGCACAACTAAATGAACGCATCCGTCTGCATCGTGATTCTGTCATTGCTGAAATCCGTGAGGATAAATCGGTTTTGGCACAAGAGTTGTATAAGAAATTATTCCCTAAGGGGGAATAATTGTGGGTGCAGGACGTTATCGCCCAAATCCAAACGGCAGACCAGTACCAATACCATTTGATATTGCCGCTAACAACAGAGACAACAACGCTAACGTTAATACTGCTGTTGGTAATCAGGCTAGCAAAGACCAAATGTATGAGAATAAAACTCAAAAGATTGTTACCAAAAAAAAGGGTAAAGGGTTTTTAAACGACGAAATTAACTTTAATGCTTTGTTGCGTTGGTTAAATGAGAATGTTTCTAATACCGTAACTAATGCGGTAACTACTTCACCTATGGTTGGGTATACTGATTTTAATAAGTTGGCAACTCAAAAGAATTTGATTGGTGCTAAAGATAAGGTTGGTCAGAGTCGTAGTGTTGTTAGCGAATCTGGGTTAAACGCTATAGAAAATATTGCTACTGGTAAGGGTAGTCGTGATGATGTAAAATCTTTGGCTTACTGGTTGGGTGGCGGCAAGGTTGCTCATGGACTTGTAGCATCCGATGTTACACGGTTAGCAAATGAGTATTTACCAAAATCGGTAAAGAATACTCCTGCTATTAGGGGTTTTATTGAGACTGAAAAACTTGGTTCTGCAGCCATAAACAAGTTCATAGATTTATTGACCAAAAAGCGTTAAGGAACAGATAGTACTATAATGATGGCTGATTCTGTACCTACCTACGCTTTGTATGGTCATGCAGTGGACAATTACCGTTTATCTCCAGTGGCTGGCGCACAACTTGCTGCCGCAAGTGGCGACTATATTGGTCGTGGCAACAAATGTGAAGGCAAAGACGACACATGTGGTGCTAACAAAGTTAAAGGCGAAAGTTTGTGTTTTGGTCACCTTAGGCAAGCAAACAATCTGGCTGATGTGGCAGCCGTGCTTGAATCTGAAGGATAATTGTGGCTTATCTAGCGATGACAGCGAGTACTATTCGTAGTACTGTTCGGTCTATAACTGACCTTGATACTACCGATATTCCTGATAGTTTACTGAATCTTTATATTCGTGACGGGTATTACCGTATTTTGGATTTGGAGAAACGTTGGGACTTTTTAGAAACATCGTTTAGTTTTAACACTGTCAGTGAGCAGCGTGCATATACTATTAGTGCTTTTACTGCTGACCCTATTGGGCAGATTGTGTCTGTTATTGATGTTTCTGGTATTGGTATGAGATTGGAAATGGTTGGTCATGATATGGCTGAGCAAACTTATTTGGGTGCCTATGATACTTCTGGTAATCCTCTGTTTTATTCGTTTTGGCAAGGGAAAATTCATTTGTATCCCAAACCAAATAATGTTCGTTCTTTGGCTGTTCGTGCTTATCGTGAACCTGTGGATTGGGTCACTACTGGTGCTAATGTTGATGCTTCAGTTAATTTACATTTCCCTTTGGTGTATTATGTGTGTAGCCGAGTTTATCAACGTTTAGAAGATAGCACTATGGCTGCCGAATATAAGGCTGCTTTCACTGAAGGTGTTGTCTTGGCTAAAGAAAATTTGTTGAAACCTAATAGTCATGCACATTTGCGTTTGTCCCAAGGACAAACTTCTGGTCGTCCAACGTTTCAAGGTTGGATGTTGAAGATGGGTCAAGACCTAGGAAATAACTGATGGCTGCGTCCACTATAAAGATTTCTGAAATCAAAGATTTTACTGGCGGTTTAAATTTCCGTGCAGACCAATTCCAGTTAGCAGATAACGAATCACCTGACATGTTTAACGTTGAAATTGACCCTAGGGGCGGCATTTTTAGTCGTGGTGGGCAGAAAGCATTAAACGCTACTGCTATTGCTGGTACTTGGAATCCGCACAAATTGTATCCTTTTTCTGGTGCTACAAATACTTTGATGCTTGTGTCCGACACTAAAGTTAAACGTGCTACTAGTACTACGTTTACTAATTTGCAATATACTGGTTCTATAGATATTACGTCTGCTGCTGTTTATGGTGCGCCTTTGGCTCAGTGGGGTAAAAAACTTTACATCTCTAATGGTGCTGCAGGTTCTGGTGGCTATGTGTGGGACACAGCAAACGCACTTGCAACTGTTCTAACCGCTAGCGGTTCAGCACCTTATGCGTGGCAAACTAATCCTAGTGGACATGCCAAAATGCCTAGTTGTGAACATTTGCAGGTACATGCAAACAAATTGTTTGCAGGCAATGTTGACATTGCTGGAGTAAAGTATCCTAATCGGTTTTATTGGTCTATTGAAAACTCTCCCGAAGATTGGGATGAGGATGACTATATTGAGGTTAGCGGTGGTGGTAATGGTATTACTGGGTTTGCTGTTGTTCAAGGTCAGTTAGTTATTTTTAAACGTAAAGCAGTATACGTTTTGTTTGGCTATGACAGTGCGACGTTTCAGGTTGTGGAGTTAACAAACAATTTGGGTGTAGATTCACATTACTCTATTGCACAATCTGATGTTGGTGTATACTTTTTTTCTTATCCTGATGGTCTATATTTTTATAATGGTTCTAGTTTGGTTGACATCTTTGATAACCTTCAACCCATTATAGATTTAGGTTATGTTTATCCAACAACTATTAGCCCTTTTAGGTTGGCTTGGGTTGGCAAACGTTTGTGGTGTTCAGCAAAGTATAATAAAGTTGGTACCGCTACTACCCCTACTGTAAATTTTGTGTTTGACCCTGCTATCAATAGTTCTGGTTCTTGGATGCAGTTTTCTACTTCGGACTCTAAAGGGTTGGTTGGTGGTTGTGATTGGACTAATTCTTCTGGTACACAGTACCGTTTAGCATGTCATCCTACTTTGGGTTATGTTATGAAGGTTGATATGTATGACCAAGAGTTTGATAACATTAGTGGAACTGATGTTAGTTTTCCTACATATTATCGTACTAAATGGTTTGATGCTGGTTCGTATGCGCAGAAAAAGATGTTCCGTAGACCAGATTTTGTTGTTAAAGAGTCGTCTGTGTTACAAAACATTAACATAAATGTTTATCATGACTTTAATGAATCTGATGGTAATGAACGGCGTACTTTTGTTTTGACTCAGATACCTGACGATATGGGGCTTATTTGGGGTTCTGGTGTTTGGGGTGACCCTTGGAGTGGTGGTGCAACTTCTTCAAAGTTGTTAACTGGTTCCAATTTGGGTTTAGCAAAAACTGTTCAACTAGAATTTAATGGTCCTATTGGGCAATCGTGGGGTTTAAATAGTATTGGATACAAATATCAGAGAAGGCGAGTTAAAGGTTAATTATGGCTACACTTACTTATACAAATACGTTCGTTAACGGAACTAGTGCTATTGCTTCGGAAGTTAACGCCAACTTTACAAATGTTAAAACATTTGTTGAACAGTTGGCTGCAGGGTTAAACATTGATGCTGGCGCTATTGTTGCCGCATCATTGGCAAATACAGCAGTGACAGCAGGGGCGTACACTACAGCAAACATTACAGTAGACTCTCAGGGGCGTATTACTGCTGCTTCTAGTGGTACTAGTGTTTCGGGTGATAGCGACCAGATGGTTATAGGTTCGCAGGTGTTTGGCTGATGGCTTTTCAGATTCCCTCTTTGTCTCTGCTATCAAGTGTGGATAAAAATATTTTACAAAATATTTTTGTTTCATTACAACAAGAAATTCAACAGATGCAACAACAACTAGATGCCTTACAGTCCAGTATGCAACAACCAGTAAAGTATAACTAATGAGTAACATAGAGTCGTTTTCTGATTTTGGTTATGCGGAAGCAGCCGCACGTAACCGCCGTGCCAAGGCAAGTATTGCTAACCAACAGGCAGCAACACTTGGACAGCAGCGTGGTACCCGTAATATAGCAAACTTGTCACGTCAGTTGACTGAAGGTTTTCGTCCTAAGATGGCTGCTTATGGTGGGCGTGGGTTGGCTGGCGCTAATGTTGCTAGCGGTATTCAACGTAAAGGTTTGGAACGTTATGCGGCAGATTTCTCTACACAAGTTGGTGAAGCAACACAAGATTTGCAAGATAATCAAAACCAGTTTGCTATGACTGAGGCGGCTTCGCAAGCCGATTTAGAAGATTATATTGCGCAGTTGCGGTTGCAGAAGCAACAGAACATCATTAATTCGGCTACCCAATTACGTCAGTATGCGGCTTATTAGGAGGTTTTATGGCATTTAGATTTAATAACAGTACAGGAAAATTTGAACTAGTACAGCCAGCCCAAAAAGACCCTAATGATACTAATGGTGATGGTGTAGTTAACGGCTTTGATTTAGTTACTAACAAAACCACCACTACTACAGGTGCCCCTAGACCCACTACAACAACCACAGCAGCACCTAGACCGACTACTACCACTATGGCACCTGCAACAACAACTACAGTGCGTCCTACGACTACTACAATGGCACCTACTACTACAGTAGCACCCACAACTACGGTACGACCGACAACCACGACAATGGCACCTACGACTACAATGTCCCCTACAACTAGCATGTCACCTACTACAACTATAGCACCTAAAGCAACAACGCCTCCTACTACTGTACCTCCTACAACTGTACCACCCACCACAACTGTACCACCTACAACTGTACCACCCACTAACAATAAACCTGTAGGGGGTCCATCAGCCGTAGTTGCACCTGTTATACCATCAGCAAATCTTGGACCAAAACCTTTTACTGATGATGTTATAGCGGCTTGGGCAAAATTAGCATCAGAGGCTGTTGATGACACTACTGCTGCACCTTGGCTTTTGCAAATAAAACAAGCAATGGACGCAAATGCTGCATGGGAACAAGACAACAGAACTGCAAAGTTTAACGAACGAGAACAACGATTAAAAGATGCTAAAGATGCCAAAGATGCTGCCGCAAAAGCAGCAGCAGGAAAAGGCAGCGGTGTCAGTGCTGCCGATGCTGCAAAAGCAGCAGCAAAAGTAGCGGCAGATAAAGAAAAACGTGATAACGAATTTACTACTGCACGTGACAATAGGGCTGAACAGTTTCGTATTGATGCAGAAAATCGTGCTAACGCACGAACGGATGCTTTAGCCGAAGTTGCACGTTTACGTGGCTATGATGGTGGTATGGCTGCCGCAGATTTATTGGAATCACGTAGCGGTGAACGACTTGTTACTGCTCTTCAGGCTGTTAAAGATTTGTACGACCCTTTAGACCAAAAAACTACAGAAGAATTAAGTCAACAACTTGGACAGATAGCAACTAATTTTGCTGCTGCACGTGGGCAAGTAAATGTTGCTGGTGTAGATTTCTTAGAAAACTTTGCCAAAACTTTAGCATACACTCAGGTTCCTATTACACAGTTTAGTGCAGGTCAGAATCCGTTGATGGAAGCATTGCGTCAACAGGGTGCTAGCACTGTTGAGGTGCAGAACGCTATGGATTTGGCTACAGCAACATCGCAAAGCACTAGCGATTTGGCTAAGTGGGCTACCAGTCAACTTAATGTTACTCAACAAAATATGGATTCTGCGGCAATGAACGCTAGTCGTGGCGCAACGCAAACAGCGTTGCAAGGTTTGGCATCTAGAGAACCTGAAGTTCAGGCTAATATGACTATGAAGTATAATGATTTGATGGCTACGTTGATGCGTGAACGTGCTGCGGCTAATGCTTCCGCTAATCAGGCTGGTTATGCTGGTCAGGATGCGGCTGATGCTATACGTGCTAATACTATGGCAAATTATGGTACATCTGGAACCCCGACTGCTACTGTACCAGATGTTGTTCAAACACCTGAAATGCCTACACAACCCGAAATACCTATGCCAACAAAAGAACAAAATACTGCTATTCAGTTAGCAAATCTTAACAAAAACAGTGGATTAAATGCCCAACAACTATTAGATGAACTCAATGCACGCCGAGGTTACTAATGGTCATAACACGTTCACCGTTTATAAAAAAACAAACAATAGATTACGGTTACAATACTGACCCCGATGGCAATGTAACATATACTGACGCTAACGGTATAACCACAATGATGAGTGGTGGTAGTAAAAGTAGTAAAAACCCGATTGATTTATCTAATATAAAACTTGATGGCACTTTAGCAAAAACAGTAAAAACAATTAAAAAATCTACTCTTAGCGAAAATGAAAAAATTAATACTCTAAAGGATGCTTTGGCGTTGCGTGAAACTGGTGCTGGTCCACAGTTCAGTCATGGTGGTATTTATAATAATACTATAGGTTTAGTCAAAGAAGGCGTAAAACAGGATTTAGGTTATGTTGTAAAAGGTTACAACAAATATGTTACACCTTTTATTAGGTCTGGCAATTCTGCTTTAACTGAAGGAATAGATTTTGCTAGAGAAATATTTAACCCTTATAGCACAGACAAAGCCAGTTGGGATGATTTTGTTAATCAAGCCAACACTGAAAGTTATAATACTTTTGGGGACAAATCTCAATACAATATTCCCAATAAAGGTATTGGCAAAGTTACTGGTCCTCTTGCTAGGTTTACTACCAATACGGTGTTTGACCCGACAACATATTTGACTCTTGGTGGTTCTGCGTCAAGTACTGCTACTCGGTTTGCTTTGGCTACTCGTATGGAATTGTTAATTCCTAAGTACCCTGAGTTGGCACCTTTGATTGGCAACATTGCTCGTTATGGTGCAGCAGAAATTCCTAACAGTATCAGAGTGGCAGAAAACATTTTTTCTGGTGTAAAATATATGAAAGTAGAAATTCCTGCAACTAGTGGACTTGCTAAGGCTTGGCGTTATTCATTGGGTGCTGTTCGTGCTAATGTTGGTGACCAAGTTGCCAAAACTGCGGCAGGTAAAACGTTAATGAAAGTTTTTACTAGAAAAAGTTTGCGTCCTCTTGTCACTGCAGGTTTTGGTCGTTCCGCCGCAATGAACGCTACAAGTAAAGCATTTGTTGGTGGTATGCAGGCTTTGAGTTCCGATATTGCTGCACGTGGTGCAGAAAAATTGGCTGTGCAAAGAATTTTTGGCGAAGCGTATCCTATGATAGAAAAATTGCGTGGATTGGCAAAAGATGATAAAACTTTTGTAGATTTTTATAAAGTTGTTGAGGACCCTACGGGTCCGTATAATGTATCTCAAGCGGTACGTGATGCGGCTAACGAGTTTCGTTTGTGGGATGATAAACAACATGTAGATGTCTTTGCTGTGAAAACTAAGTTTGCCGACAAGTGGGGTGTTTTAATCAACAAAATGGGTTTTGTTGACGACCATTTGTATCATAGTCTTACCGATGATGCTAGAAAATATATGAATTCACCTGAGGCTGGTAGGAGTGGATATTTTGTTGACTATCAAATATCTGAATCAGATTTGCGTAATGGTCGGGGTATTTCAAGTTTTCGTAAATATCGTAAACCATCTTTTGATGATGCTGGTAATATTATACCAGAAACACAATCAAAATTTTTGGGTGTAGATGTTGAACATGGCACCATTGAAGAAATGAATAGAATTTCTATGGATAAACTTAAATTTGAATGGTTTAAAACTGACCCAATTCAAATTGTTCAGGACAGCATTTCGTCTTACGGTAAAATGTATGGGCGTATTGCCCATGTCAATAGGGCTATGGAATTTGGTCCAGAAACTATTAGACCTTTGGTTCAGCATGTTGTTTTTGATAAAGATTTAGTTACTCGGTTGGTTGATGTGCATACAACGCTTTCAGCGTTGCAACAAAAATTAGCCAATAGAATTGCAAATAAATATCAGGCAGCAGCGACAAGGGAGGGATTGGGTACAGGGTTAGAAGAAGTATCTGACTTGGCTATACGTACTTTGGCTGGTAAGTTGGGTGAAAAAGTTGAGGTTGATGCTGAAGCAAAACTTATGGGTGAGTCCATAGACCAACTTTTGTCTATGTTGGAAGAAGCACGTGTTGCTTCGTTGGCTAAAACCAGTGAGCAACGTGGCGAGTTTACAGATATTTGGGCTGGTTTAATTAATGAAGCCGAAGATATGAAGGCTGCTTTGGCTTCGGGTTCTGGTGACCGTTTTATTGCTTTGAAGGAACTTAGAGCAGAGTATTTGTTAACTCATGGTGATGGTGCCGATGATATTACTGGCAAATCTGCTGAATGGTTTGCTGAACGTATTGTTCGCCGTGCTGGTGGTGCCGATGTTGTTGTTGCTGCTGAGGCTGAACGTGTAACTAAGGTACAGTTTTTGCGGGAACATTTAGATGCTTTACCTGCTGATGCTAGTTATAATCAGGAACGTCAAGTGATGCGTGAGCAGATAGATAGTATTGAAAAAGAAATTGAAGGTTTCCGTAAGTTAAGTAACGTAAAAACTGTTGCATCATATTCTGATAGCGGTTTGATTTACGGTTTTGTTCCCACCGCAGGTGGAGAACCTCAACCGTTTCAGTTGTTTACTACAAAACCTATTGATGATGAGTTTGGTGTTTATTCTCAAATGGATGATGCTATTGCTGGTCATGCTATTCCCGAAAAAGAATTGTTGGATTTGCGTAATCCTGAAACATATTTAAATATGTTAAATCCTGAGTATTGGGCTGAAGATATTAATAAGGCTTGGAATACCGTTGGTATTGTTGACCCTACTTTGGAATCTGAAGTTGTTAACATGGTCAAGAACAATGGTGTTCTTGACCCAGATTATATTAAAGTTAATCCAGAAAAAGCCGAATGGCTTATGGGTATGTGGGACCATTCGCAAGATATTTTGCAACGTTATAATGCTGGCAATATGGAAGATTTAACTCATGCAGAAATACAACAGTTTTTTAACTGGTTCCAAGATATGCAAGCACGCATTATGCACAGTTATGCTGGCGATAACTCTGATGTTGTTGGTCGTACTGTCTCTCAATGGTGGATGAAAGGTTTAGTTGACGGGGCAGAACAGTACGGCTTTAAGGGTGCTTTGATGCCTTTGTCTAATGTTCTTGAGCAGGGTGAGAGTGTTGGTGCTGAGTGGGCTGTGTTGTTGCCTCACGATATGGCTACACCTAAGATTGGTGATTTCCCTGCGTCTCCTTGGCAGATGGTTAAAGATAACCCTATGGTTAAGTCTGCGTTGGATGATGTTTTGGAATCTCATCATTTGGGTTTAATGGCTGAGAAGGATGCTTTGCTTAAAGAGTTACCAAATGTCGGTGGACCGAATTTGGTTGAACGTGCGGCAAAGACAGCGGAGTTGGCTAAGTTGGAGAAAGAATCTACAGCAGCACGTGCCTTGCAGGTAATGCGCAACAACGATGAGGTTATTGTTAAAGGTGTCGCTGTCCCTAGACAGCAGGTGTTGGATAAAATTGCTATGGCGGAGGAAAAGATTGCGGCTGGTTATAAAGAAATTGATAAACAGGTTGCCGCCGAAATTGAGGCAACGTTTGGTGTTCAAGAGTTGGATACTTTACGTTTGTCTTATGAGGAACGTTTACCTATGTTGCTGGACCAGTCTAAGGTGTTACAAAACTGGAACGACAATTATGCTAATGGTTTAATTCAGGAAGTTCAGGATATGATGTTGTTGCTTGCTAATAAACCTGCTAAGGGTTCTACTGGTGCAAGTAATGCTGCTTGGTCTAAGTCTGTTGTGTCTACGCTGACTTCTAGTGAAATGATTGCTGACCCTGCTGCACGTGAAGCCTATTTGCGTGTTACTACTATGTTACATGCTGACGAAGTTGCTTTGGCTAAAGTAACTTCGGATATGAACGATAATCTTTTTATGACGAGTATGGCTAGTATGGGTATTATTGGTGAAGTTGTAAACAAAACGGCTGACAAAGGTTGGGAAGAACTTAAAGGTATGGGTGTGCAAGTTCCTCAAGACCTTTTAGATAAGTGGCGACCAAACTTTAGGAAACTTAATGACAGACGACAGTTAACTATGTTTGAAAAAGCCCTTGATGCAACAAATAATTATTGGAAAAAGTATGTTACGGCATCTGTTGGGTTTGTTACCCGTAATGGTTTGTCGGGTACTTTTATGAATTATGCTGATGGTGTAACTTCTGAAAATATTATAAAAGGTTTACAATGGGCTGGACATTTTAATGATACAAAAGGTAAACTTAAGGCTGGTCATAACCTTAATGATTGGATGGCACGTGCTGGTATAAACACGGAAGAAGAAATTGCTAAAGCAGAATATGTTATGGCTGCCGTTGCTGCTACTGGTCATGGCGTGAATGACGATTTGGCTGCACCTGTTGTAGGTAATCGTGTGCAAGTGGTAACAAACGCTTATTTACAATTCTTTCAAAGAAAGAATTCTTTTATAGAAACCGCTTTACGTATGCCTATGGCATTGGATTCGTATGCCCGTAATCAATCACTTGACGAAGCGGTAGCACGTATCGGGCGAGTGCATTTTGATTATAGTGATTTGTCTAAAATGGATGAAAACATGAAACGTTATGTTCCGTTCTGGATTTGGACTAGCCGTAACATTCCGTTACAACTTACACAGATGGCTACTAATCCTAAAGCATATTATGAATATGAACGGTTGAAGAAAGAAAATCCTGTTAATGCTGATTTGATTTTACCTAAATGGGTTCAAGATAAAAGTCCTTTAGGTGTTGGTTTAGGCGGTGTATTGACTATAGATTTGCCTCATTTGCAGTTGGCGCAAAAGATTAACAGTATTACATCATTTTCGGGTTTGGCTGGTCAAGCAAACCCGTTGATTAAACTTCCAATAGAACTCATGACTGGTCGCCAACAAGGTATAGATGTCGGTAAGTTTGGTTACGATAAAGCAACCAATGGTTATATGCCTGTAGTTGCTGAATTGATGAAAGCATTGGAAGGAACCAAATATGTTACCTACGATAAAGATGGCAACATTATGATGGACGCAAAAATTAACTACATTTTAGAAACTGCACTACCTACGTTAGCGCAGTTGAATCGTTTAACTGGTGGTTTCACTGGTGGCAAAGACACATTGAACGAACGTTGGTTGTCGTCAGTCTTGGGCTGGTTAGGTGTTCCTTATAAAGGTATCGGTGAGAAACAGCAATCAAGCGAACTTACTAGACGTAATTATGCTTTGCAGGATTTGCAAACACAAATCAACAAACGAGATATTCTTAATAATGAAATCAAGGGCAAAAAATCAAAGTAATTTATCGCCCAACGCTTTTGTTAGTTCGGCAATAATCTTAGAGTACTCGTGCCAACATTTTTGTTGAGCAACCTCATTACCTAGCGAGGCTTCTACATATAGTTGTGTGAGTTCTTTTGCTGCGAGTATACTTATAATAAATTCCATAACGAACCCTTTACTGTCATCTTCTATGATGTTAGTAAATATGCCGTCTAATTCTGATATGTCCTCAGAGTTGAACATCCATTGTAATTTGTTTAAATCTTCGGGGTCATATTCGTATTCTCCGTTCACTTTTTATCTACCGCCAATGGCAACAGAAAACTGTTTGTTGACAGCATAACAACTATCATAGAGTAACCAACCAAATCTAGGTACGAGTCTATGATGGATTCGTTTGATGGTGTTGCACGTTTCTGTAAGTTTTCTATGCGGGCAATCTTGTCACACATACGGATTGCTACCCCGACGATACCGAAGTTAGTAATGTTGTTATGTCCGTAATCGTATTGTTTGCGACATAACAAGTCCACCATTTCTTTATGGCTAAACGGTGCATGGTTTTCACTCAACCATTGTAACGCTTGCACACCTGCACGTTCCAATACCATTGTTGCCAGTTCTATGTCGTTGTCGTTTGTTTTACCTTCTTGTAGTCCTGTAATCCATTTGCTGATATATGTTTCTATCGGTTTAAACATGTTCGGGTCTGTAAGCGTAGTTGATGCTGCTTGTTCTAGTTTTGTCAACGCTGAATCTGCTGCTTGGTTAAATGTTCTATGGCTTGATTTCATTTGTTTCTCCTACGATTCCGTATTTGGTTTCCAATAATTCCATTAATTCTTTATTGTTTCTTAACGCTGTTTCAAACTTTTTTAACGCCGATTTAGTTTTACGCCACGCATGTGACTTTGCTAGGATACCTATTTCTTTAGCGGCTTCTTGAAAGGTTTTCCTTTCATAATATATCAAGTGTATCATACGCTGGTCTGTTGCATCTAGTGATGCAACTATTTCTCCTATTGCGTCTATCATCTGCCAATCGTTAGCCATGTTATGTTCTGGCTCGTCTGGTTGCATTAACCATTCTATTTCATCGGGATGAAAGAATCGTTTTTTGCTTGCTGTTTCAGGATAAATCATATTTCTCATTAATCATCATATCCATCACATCTTCAGGTTCCAATAGGTAACCCATAGATGGGTTACCGCTTCTCCACGCAAACTTGTGCATCTTCGTTGGACAGAAACGTGACTTGTTTGCTTTCAGGTAACGTTTAATGCGTGGCACAGACAGAATCACAAACGAACCATCTAACGCATAAACATAAACCCACCATTCCGCTTTCGTTATCGCTAACCCTGATGGTATCCATACTGCGGTACCGTCATCGTTCATGCGTCTGCGTGGGTTCTGTTTCATTTCTAGTACCATGCGTCCGTTGCGGTATCGGTCTGTTTTGACTTCAAATGCACCTGCCCCTATTTTTTCTAGGAACTCTGATACAAGTTTTTCGCCTTTATGTCCGAACGTTAAATCTGTTTGCCAATCATTTGGCATTGGTCCAATATCATAATCAGATTTGTTCATCGTTTATCCGCCACAAGCACTGTTACTTGCTTGTCATCTTTCCATGCAACACCGTTCAAACCGTCCATCAACAGTTTGACATAGTTATCTAAGTCGCCTCGTAGTTTTGTTAATGGCACTAGTTTGTCGCTAATGTCTTGAACGTGTATGGCAATTCCTTCTTTACTAAATGTGCATTGTAGCATAACTTCGCCTTCAAACATTGGTCCGTCCCATGCTGCACGGATTATATCTTCCGACTCCAATGTTGTTGCTGGTGTGTAAACACGTCCTCTGCGTGTCATTCTTGGACGACCTTTAGGTACTGGTTTTGTGGCTACGAATACTTTGTGGTACATTATATTCCATTCTGTATAAAGGTATGAAACGGCGAACTTGAACCGCTATCAAACTTGGCACTTATCGTTAATGACTTAAGTAGCAACTGTTTGACAGAAGATACCATAACCTTCTTACCATTCGTATATGCTTGCATTGCACCCAAACCATAATGCGCACCAGAACCAATAGCATATAATGCGTTCCCATCTGTTTCCGTGCCGTAGTCGCCATCAATTTGATAGATTACACCGTTAGCGCACACCAATGTTTCTATGGAGGATTCTGCAGGGTTGGATTCGTATTGGGGTAACCCTAATCCGTGTTCTTCTAGGCATAAACGGTATGCTGGCACGAATTGTGATACCATAAACTTTGTCAGTTTTATGCCTGTTAGTTTTGGCGGAAGTTGCGGTGCGGCGAATACGTGTTGTATGATGTTTGCGCCACGAGTGTCACCTGCAACGCCTATAAAGTATTTACCCAAAGTTATTACTTTGGGTTGTAACATTTTGCCCACACGACCATAATCGTCTGTCCATTGCGAGTCTGAACCTATGGCACAAAAGTTTTCACCTTGTACTGCTAGGATGCTGGTCATGCGTGTACTCGGACAACTAGTTTGTCTATTTCCATGTCACCGTCTGCACGCATATAATATTTACCCCAACGCCTGTCGGCAGTTTTGAGTATAGTTTTAGTTTGGCTAGGGTTAAGACCTGACTTGGCAGATTCGTAACCTAGTTTTGCTAACGTGGATGAACGGTCTTTGTTGGGCAAAGGACCGTCACGCCATATAACTTTACCTAGCGGAGACAGAACAGACATAGCCTCATCTAGTGTAGCATCGTACTCTGCTGTTGCTGGTGCGTTCGCTGGTTTCGCTGGCGGTACATACATCTCTGCAATAGATTCCAATAGTTCTACTGGTGTCCGACACGCCATTGCAGCACGTGTAAAGTCTATGAGTGTTACTGGTGTTTTATACACGCCTGCCAACATGGTGCCACGATAGAACACTCGTTGGTTTTCTGTATAAACATTTTTGCAGTCAGCGTATGGTAGGCGTACATAGTTTCCGTATTGTCCACTTTTTAATGTTGTCTGTTTCGGATTTACTTCTGTTGCTGGTACTCCTGCTACTTGGTGGGCTACTAGGAACATGTTGCGCATAACTTCTGCTGATACTGGTTCTTCTGCGAATACCCAAACATGGTAACCTTTGGAACGTGAACGTTCTATCCATGCTGTGACACCTGCAGCCTCTAATGCGTCAAATAACTTTATAGCAGACTCTGCAGACTTTTCTATACCTAAGTCAAAATCTGAGCAACCCCAAACAACTTTATGCACGTCACCGAACGGCACCATAGGGTATACACCAATTTTTTCTTCTCCTGCTAAATGTCTGAGGAACACTTCTCTTGTGAGGGGTGCTTTTACACATCCCCCATCGTCACTGCCGTACACATCTCCTCGTCCTCTGAATAGTGTTAGGTATTGCGTTACTAGTTCTTCGTTTAGAAACATACATTCTCCTCTCACCAATCGGCTAATACGTCTTGTACTGTTTGTGGCACTTCGCTAGGAACAGGTATTGGGTCGTCCATTCGGTATGGTAACACACCGTTCTCTAAACGTTTTAATCTTCCTGTTCCTGATTCAATTACAAAGTCCATGTCGTCTAATAGTTTACCTGCTGGACGTTTACATTTAACTAAGTTTAACGTTAATGTATCCATGTGGATACGTAAATCGTATTGCAGTTCTTCTATCTTGGACATAATCTTTTCTGTATTCGCTGCTCTGTCTAGTTTCTCTTGCAGTTCACGGATGTGTCCTTCTATTTCAAACCGTTTCCGTCGCACACCTATAATGTGTGTTGCTTGTTGTTCTCCACCATAGGCACCTGAACTGATAGTCATTTTCCTACCATCTGCACCTGCTGTACGGCTAGATTGATGCAACACAAGCAAAGGTACATTATGTCTTTTACCGAACGCTTTTATAGCGTTTGCTTTGGATGGTACATCTTCTCCACCGCCTGTAATCAAATCCAAATAGTCCACAACGATTAGTTGTGGTTCGCCCATGACATCTATCGTTTCCGATAGCGCACGTTCCATATCTACTAGAGATACTGTTTGGTCAAATACTGCTAAGTGTGGGAAATGAACTGACGCTGTTTCTCGTAACAACTTTATAGACTCTTGGTCATGGTCTGCGATTCTTTGTTCAAGTAAATTCGCTTCTATACCATGAGTTACGCAAGCCAATTTGATTAACGTCAATGTTCTGGGTTCGTCTGGGCAGAAATAGATTACACGTTTATCTCTGTTCGCTACCAATATTTGTAGTAACGCCAAAGTTTTACCGCTATGACTATAACCGTTTATGACACATAGTTCTGATGGTGCAATGCCACGCATTTCGGAATCTATGTCGGCAAAACCTAAATAGATTCTTTCGTTTGGTGTTTGCGCCCAATGAACATAATCATCGGCGGCTTTAACTAACGGCGTATAATACGCTAGTGGATGTATAGGCAAATCGGACGGGGAGATATTCTCTCCCCGTCCCAACTTAGCCCAACGTCCCTCATAATCAGGGACGGTCATAGTTACCGCCTTGCTCTAGGTTCCCAAAACGCATCCGTACCTGTGGTTGATTTAAACCAAGGACGCTTTGGGTTTACTGTCAGCCCATCACGGTTATCCCACACTTCGGTAACACCTTTCTTAGCACATTCTCCTGCTAACCATGCTGGCACTGGACCGTGTTGTGTACCTTTGATTCTGACTGTCCCACCTTGCGCTGGTTGTGCATACTGTTGTGCTGTGTGTATAACTGTTGCTGTAGGAAAAGCGTTTGCTACCGCTACTTCTGTAGGCACTGACGTATCTGCTGTCGTGTCAATGCCCATTTTTTCAAACAACGCTTCACAAATTACGTCAAACGCAACTAACCAATCAGATGAAGTCCTGTTTACATCATCCGATTTTGGTACAATGTCGGCAGCGATTTTACCTGCAACCTGCATTATAATGGAATGGTCTTTTGATACTTGCATATTTCTCCTATCGTTGTGTGTTGTTATTAGTATATCATTCTATTATTCGCAGTTATAAGCACCCTTACAGATACTCCAAAAACTGCACCATGACGCTGAACATAACGCACTACTATCATTTGTTATCCATTGATTATTTAATCCTGTACGCAATGCGGTTGTTACCGCACCACGAACATGATGTTTTAACCAATTCCAATGGCTAGCATCTCTAATGATTGGCACAATTTGTGCTTTAGGTTCTAGTTGCCTAACCATAACACCATAATTAAACGATGGTACCGCCTGCTGAATTATACTTGCAGCGTAAGTATACACCGTTGGTTGAATAGCCGATTTCTGTTTCTCTTTACCATAATACGGTCTGCTAGAGGTTTTCCAATCCCATACAACACCATTAGGGTCAATATAATCCATCGTACCTTCAAGCCAAATAGCGTAACCATCAACATCAATATTTAAAGGAACCTTAAAATATTGTTCAGCAGTACCACCCAAAGTAACCTTAGGAAGAATGTCCTCATAAAACGCTAACGACATAGACTCCAAATATTGTGGGATTGCTTCCTGATTGATGTTAGTTTTCTTGTAATCTGTTGTCTCCAACGATTCATAATCGTTGCAAACAAACTCCAACATGTCAGCAAATTCTTTACATTTACCGTTCAACACTGCTTCAATACCAGTATGCACGGCAGTACCTATAATGGTAGCATCGGAACCAGTACGAAATTCGGGTCTAACTAAACCCAATCTAGACCTTTCGGGACATATACCTATGTCCCCAAGCCATGATTGTCTAATATATATTACTTTATTATTACTATCTATTCTCATATATCTCCTTTAATAAGTAGTACAGCATAGACAGTTCAAAGACTTATAGGACTGATAAGGACTATAAGTTACCAGTAAAAACAGTATACCATTTTGTTATTTCACCTTTTTGTCTCTGCTAGATTGGAATAATCTTTTCCAATAACTTCCAGTACCTTTACCAGTTTTGTATGTTCTACCGATATGAGCATAATTTGGTTTGGCTGTGTTTATCATTTCGTCACTGAATGAACGGAACTCTGTTTCGTTCATATAATAGTGGCTTTTATTGACAGTTACTGCACAAATGAATTCTTTTAATGTTATGTCAAGTTTGTTTAATACATCCAAAACTGCTACTTCGGGATGTTGGTTGCATACTGCCATAACGCTATCTCTTACGAGTTTCCATTGCTGTAACTTTGACCACCCACTAGGAAACTCTAGGGGCTTAACATCATCAAACGTTTTATAATAATGTCCGTTGCTTTCAATCCATATATCATGAACATTAACTAACGTTTCTAGGTAATGTAGCATTGTTTCTTTGTTCCATTCGTGTTCATCGTTCATGTAGCCTAAGATTTCTGCTATGCGTTCTCCTTGCCACATGTCGTATACACTGTCACGATTAACCATTAGTTTACCTAATGGTTTGACATCGCATAAACATTCTGTATCATGTTCTATGGTTCCACAATTCACAATACCACCACCCATCTATCTGCTACTCGTAACAGATTGTCGTAATCTCCTGCTGTTGATTCTTTGCGATATTCTGCAATTTCTTCTTTGCTTACATCCGCTAATCTGAGTGCCATGCTAACGGCACCCATAATAGCGAACGCATTACCATCACGCCCTGTTAGACGTACTTTAACGTTTGGATATTTTATTTCACTCATTGTTTTCTCCTTTATGGATTAGGGTTATTTCATCATGTAACGCAAACGCTGCAGCACTAATACCGTTCAATATGCGGTCATTTAAAACCTCATAAAGTTCATCTGCAGCCGCTTCTTCATCTATTGCTTGTACTCTGAATGAGATACTGAACGTACCTGTGTATGTGTTTAATGCCATTACTTGTTTGCCTCTCCTTCTAGGAACGTATTTATTTCGTCAATTAGTGTGCTTGATTCTTTTTCTGCTGTTTTCGCAATAACTTTATCCATCATGTGTTGCTTTGCTTTTTTTAACATTGTGTCTATGAGTTCTGCACCATCGGTGCCGTCATCTTTGCCTGTGTCCATAATATTTTGCATCGTTTCGGTAAACAAAGCAACTTCTGCGGGTGTGAACCCGCCATCATTTTTTACGTAATCCAATATCTCTGCTACCATAACAGATTCATTATAGGTTTTGGCAACATGTTTAACAAAAGATGTAGACAACCATCTGAATAGTGTATCAGGTATATCATAGTTTTCACCATCATACTCACCTGTAGGACTGTTACCACTCACTAGCACAACGTTACCAACGATTCGTTGTTGAAACAATGCGCTAGCAATCCAGTTGATTTCTAAATCTAACATTATACCTTCATCGTGAACATAACCCACAATAGTGAATCTAGGTTCTTCTTCGCCAGTTGCTTGATTAACTTGTTGCGTATCAATACGCACCGCATCAATTACCCCACCGACAAGTTTCTGTATAGATTCTAACCCGTCAATCATAACGGCTTCAGGTTCTACTCCTACGCCTGACTTTAATAACACTGCTGATACTGTACTCATTTATTTCTCCTCATCTGTTGGTATAATCATTTGCTGTATTTCGTGACCCCAGTATTCTGTTAGCAAATCGTTAGTAAAACTAGAACCCAAAGACATGAACTGTACTTTACATCCAGTGTCTAGGACTGCTTGTAATACTGTTTCGTTTACGATTTCGCTATCATCCATTGGTGCTTCTACAATCATTTTTATTTCAAACATTCTATTCTTAGTTTTCTTAGCCATAATTATAATTTCTTTCTGTTGTTGTTTTGATATCCAGTGACGGTGGTGGGGGTTTGTTGCCCCACCACCGTTTCGGGGTTATTGTTACTTGGTATTATTCTAGCACTCAACTAACCCCAAACCTCGTACAGTACTCATAACGTACTTGTAAGCATCATCCTCATAATTCCCTGTAGCATCTTCCATCCTGTCTACAACCACATCTGCTTGTAAGTAATTTGCAAGCATAACAGTGTTGGATGAACCGTAACCTCCCTGAATAATTTTCTTAGCCTCACCCCATTTTGATTTCTCCATGTTACTAAACGATACTCTACGCAACATAGACGGATGGGCGATAGCGAACATCAGGTTATCTATGTCAAGTAACTCGGCACTATCATGCAACTTCACCAATAACGAATGATACTTGCCTGCAGAACGTGTGCAATTCTCTAGATAAACCTCAACACCCACACCTAAACGATTAAGTATGCTAATCAACACCGTAACAGTCACACCACGTTTCTTAATAGCATCAGCAGAAACGTGAGCATTGACTGAACCATTAATCAATATCCGCACAATCCTACCCATACGTGCTTGTGGCACATTAACATAATCTATCATACACTCAGGTTCTCCCGATAGATAACGGTCAATGTCTCCGCTGTCACCGCACACATCAAACTTAGTCTCAAACATATCGCCCATAGCGATACCGCAACTAGGTTCAACCCTAGCGAACAGTGAATCAACCTCAGCACGAATATCATGCCAACCCGACACACCTAGCGTGATTGCCTCGTCAAGTGATTTCGTTTGAGTGAAATCAAACGCATCACGATTATCGGATGACTTACGATTAGAGTTATCTGATGCGTAAGCCAAAATTTCTGACATACTATCAAACGACTCAACCCACGAATCACTTTGCATAAACTGTCTCATAATAACCTACTTTCTATAGTTGTTGTTGAATTTACTTTATGTCACACACCTACACACACATAGCATACCAACCCTAGTAGGCAGGGAAACTCACTAGAGTTGGTAGCCAAGCCTAGTGTGTTATACCGTAACGGGTACGCCTTTCGGAACCTGTATGTTATCCATAATCTTAGCGACAACCTCAGGTTTAGAACCCTTGAGTATACGCATTTCCACTGCCTCCTGCCATGAGAACCCACAATCCAACAGTATAGCACCACCGATACTAGCACGTGGTGATACTATCACCTTGAGTCCGTGCTTATCAACGTTGGCTCGTGCTTGTCGCACAATATTAACCCACTGTTGCCCGACTTGCAGATTAACACCAGTATTAATAACTAGCGTACTCTCAAGGTTCTCATCAATCGGTATGTGCATCATAGCGAAACGGTCTATCGTAGCACCATCAATCGCAACACGACCCACATGTTCGGCAGTAGCACCATTACCCCACGTGTTCGCTGCAGCGATAGCAACGAACTTAGGATGACGTTTCACCATACCGTCAGGGAACCCCATAACCGAATTAGATAACGCACTATTGAGCGTAGTGAGAATATTCGGATTAGATGCGTCAATCTCATCCAACAAATATACTCCACCATGTTCAAAGCGATTACGGAAACCTGTTGATTGATACAAGTCTGTACTAATTGACTTGTAACCCTTGATATCGGATTTAGATGATTGCGAATTGTATGAGTCGCTATCATACTCTAACCCTAACGCTTCTGCTACCTGCTCGGCAATCGTAGTCTTACCTGCACCTGCAGAACCAGTCATCCATATATGTTGCCCACGACTAATCGCCTTGAGAACCTTAGGGAACGATTGATGTTGAACGCCTTTAGGCGTTACAACCTTACCGTCAGTTAATACCACTTGTGTCACTTGTGGGCGATTGTCCTTGATTTGTGCCTGCAAATCACGGGTTAAATAATCCAAACGTGAACTAAATATAACCTCACTCTCAGCCAATCGTGCACTAATCAACGATTGAACAGCCTCCTCGTCTATGCCACCATTACGCAACGCATCAGCGATAACGTTACGAACAGCATCAGCGACCTTATCCGTATTACTAGCAGTGACAGCAGGTACCGTAGGTACTTGCGGAAACGACTCAGTAGGTTTCGGTGCGCCAAGCATATAAGTGTAGGCAATATCTTTCAACGAAATTCTATCCAATTTCATCGGGGTCATACCAGTGAATTTGTGTCCTAGTTTGCCACACAACACTATCAAAGTGTTCTTGTCCAAACTAGCCCACGAATTGTGGTACTCCTGTCCGTTAGGATACCTCACCAAGCATTTGCCTGCCGATGTATCTATGGATACGATTTCTAATGCTTTCCCTGCCATTATATTCTCCTTTATTTGTTTAATGGTGACTAGCCGAATTGCTAGCCACCAAACTTACTAACTTTCTTTTTGTCACACTAGTACACACACGGGGCTACATGTTACGATTTCTGATGTTCCTCGTATAGTGCTAACGCAATGTATTCTGTATCTAACGCTACTTTACCACTAACACGATTAACAACACGCAACCACTCATCATCCGAAATATCTTCCTCATCCTCAAATTCTTCCTTACCTAACCAATCAACAATAATCTCCTCATCAGCGTCATACGCTGAAAAGATTTCAACCAATTTACTAGCCTTCATAACCTACCTACCTTTCATAATGTAACGGATAAAACGAACAATTCCTATCGCTAACAACCCATATATCATAACCCACACGCCTCAACAAATTTCTCAGACTTAAACAACGAATTATCTTCCTCAAAATATGCGCACAATTCCATCATCAACACTGACGTGAAATCCTGCCAGAAATTATAAATTTCTGGAATATCCTGATAATCAATCAAACAATTATTAGCCTGAGTGAACGCATGTGCTATCTGTTGATAATCTTTTCTACTAGCCATTATCTACCCTCTTTCTCTCGTTTAATTTGATAAGCCACAACCCTAGCACTAACAGTACCCACAATACAACCAACCATAAATATAATCATTTCCCTAGTCATTATAATCCTCCCAACATTTTGAAATATCCCAACATTTCCAGTTTATTGCATACCACAACGCTACAATAATTGAGTCACCCATCATACGGTTAATCCGATATATGTTTGTACGTTTCATTACTTACCTCCTTTCAACCCATGACGCTTACGAATAGCCTCATGTCTAGCCGATTTCACTACAGGTTTAACACTACACACACTGCAATGACATTTACGGTCATTAGCACGTTTAAAATCCAACCAACAAATAACCACAACACCCATAACACTAACAGACATAACAAACGCTAACGTATACAAATACAACATAATTCTCCTTTATAGCATCATACCGATAGCGGAATTGCTATCGGTAAACCACAACCCTAACATTACACTGACATTAACGCAACCAACTCATCATACACTACCTCATCCTCGTATACTGACACATCACGAGGGTCTTGCTGTGGGCGAGTAATAAAATCCCACATTTTATCGTTATGAACACGACACTTAACATATTCCTTACGCACACTAGAATTTTCTGCTATCATACGTTACCTTTCTTGTCTATGCCACACGGGATTGTGTAACAAAATGAAGCGTTTAATGTGCGCAAGTCTAATCTATAAACCTCAGACTTAGCATAGACGTAATGCCGTTGTGTCTCACAACCCCAACGGGTACGCATACTATCCGAGCGTTTATAGCAAACGCACACTAAACACTAGTGGGTAGTGTGGACTTGCACCACAAGCACCTACGTGCCTACCCGAACCAAACACTCACTAGTGAGTGTGTATTACTTGCTTGCCTTTGCGATACGGTCAAACGTGTAGAACATTTCTGCACTAATCGCCTGAGTAGTCACATTGAACACCACGAAAGGTGCCGAACTAATCTTCACAACTTTCGGCGCACCGTCAGCAGTGACAACATTAACAACCGAACCCACACTGAGTGAAACATCACTCGGGAACGCTACCGTCCACTCACGGTCAAGTTTCGCAAAGCGACCATTGACGATTGGTGTTGCTGTCTTAGTTGTTTTCTTAGCCATGATTCCCTACCATTTTCTGCCCGAAGGCGGTTGATGTTGTTGCCGAATTGCAACAACAAACTTACTTTCTGTCACACTCATACACACACGAGGTATATGTATTAGCGAAACATTGTTGTTCGGAGAAGAATTGAACTTCTCAAGGGGATGGCACCAGCCCGAACACACGCACTAGGCGTTCATTAACTCCATGTACGCATCATACGCCATGTCGTTCAACACTTCCCACTGCTCTACCGTACCACGAGCAATCGCACTCTCAAGGCTATCGTCCCTATCGGCAACTAGCCCTACTTGCCATTGCGAGTGATGCAAAGCACCACTAGAAATAATCTTGCCACCCATACACGCACCTCCATAACGTCAATGCAGTCAGCGGAATTGCTAACTGCTTATTGATGACTTTCTGTCACACATGCACACACACGATGTATGTACGCTTGACATCATCAACACTGCTCAGTAACTAATCACTGAACAATTACTTAAACCTTTCGTCACACACGCACACACACGTGGATGACACGACATGACACAAACCTTGTATGCACGCACACACGCACGTAAAAAGTTTTTGGGGTATAATGTCGCAAAAGTCTTGTGACACATGGGCGAACGCACACACATAATGTGCGACGCATGCGCACACACGTGCGGGAGGGGGGCATGGGGGGGGTACGCCGCCAACTTTTTTCTATATGAATGGGTACAAGGCGAGAGGGATACCTCTAAACCGTGTTTTGTCTTTGCTGTATAATATTATATAAAAATAATATTATGTATTATTTTTTGTTAGCAGTCCCATTTACGTAAAGCCAATGCTTTACGTGTTGGTCGTCCCTTGCTGTCTTTCATAGGTCCTTTAGAACCGCCCATTCGTGCACAAAAAGATTTGCGTCTGGCTGCACTGGCTGGTGATTTTGCTGCTTGTTTTGCAGAGACGGGCGGCTTTAAGGTGCCGCCTGTTTGCGCCTTGTAGGCTGCTCGTCCTATTGCGTTTAATCCGCCTTTAGGGTTTTGTCCTTCTTTGCGTTGCCACGCTGCTGTCTTTGCCATTATTTGATTGGTCCTCCTGTAACCCATGCGTCACAGGTTCTATCTCCAGCGCATTTAAAATCAAATATTTCACAAAATCCTAGATTTGCTGTATCTATAACAATAGCAGAATATGAACCTTTTTCATCACCAAGTCCTTTGGTAATACATGACATTATTTCTGGTGTTTGTATAAACGCTGCACAGTTACCACATCTAGCCTTTTTTGCTTCTTCTATAGTGACATGAAAAATTTCAGATTTTTCTTTCCAAAATTTGGTGGATGGCAAATTTGGTAGCATTGGACCATATTTTGCTTTATCTATAGCGGTTTGCCTATTGGCTATGTTAATTGTAATATCTTGTGTTGCCGATGGGCAACCATTAATTGTTTCTGGCATTGTAGTGTTTAGATGTTTTTGAAATGTTAGTAGTCGCTCATTTTTCTTAATTTTGCAGCCATATCTTTTTCTGTCATCGCACCCTTTTTAGGACGACGATAAGGTGGGGCAGGTGTACCTTTTTTCTTTCCAAAGTTATTACTCTTAGGCTTTGTAGGTTTTGGGTCTGGATTTGGTGGCATTGGTGGCTGTAGACCAGTCATTTTCTTTGCAGCCTCATAACGCATTTTGCCATCTGGAGTGTAACCGTATCTCATATTTGTTTAATCCTGTCTTTGCTGTAAATAGTACTATCCTTAAACCATTTCACTAGATACGCCGCTAAAGCGGCTATCACCAGAAACACAAGTATAGGTATTCATTACCCCCCTCAGTCCCCCCTACTAATTGAGGGTCTGTTCCCTAATGGGAATCATTCTCATTATTGTGCTACAGCGTAGACAGCACATGGGGTTAACTGCCAGTAAACCATGTTGTTAACATTCCCGAAACACAATGTTAACCTAATGTTCATCTAAGGAACAGTTACATCTTAAGTAGTGACAACATTATTGGATGCCCGTCAACAAGCCTTCCTAGATTGGATATGCACGCCATCGGTGGCACGCATACCAGCCACACAAGACGCATACGCCAAACAAGAAAACGTGGACGTAGCCACCTTGAGACGGTGGAAACTTAAACCAATATTTAAAGCAGAATGGGAACGCCGAGTAAACGAACAGCAAGGCTCTCCTGAACGGACACAGAAGTTGTTGGACAATTTGTTTGACCGTGCTATGGATGGCGATAACAATAGTGCTAAACTGTATTTGCAGGCTACTGGTCGGTTGGCACCTGTTACTCTTAGTGTTGAACATTCTGGTAAGGTGTCCGATTTGTCGGACACGGATTTGGCTGCGTTGATTGCTTCTAATGCGGTGGCTGAGCAACAGTTTCGTTTGAATACGGCAAAGACAGCATAATGCCTAAGTTACCTAAACCCCCTAAACTTAATAATAATTTTAATAGTCATGGTATTCCTAATTATCAAGGTCAAGAAATGTTAAAAGCACCTACAAAACCTTTTAAACCCAAAAAAAGTAAATCTAAAACATAATGACTACTACAACTAATGACGCAATGTTTGTTCAGTTATCTGCATTATATCCTGATGCTGGCAAGACGCTTGGCGACTTGTTGTATGCTTTTTGGTCTGAACGTGGTTTAGAGAATCGTGGTACGTTGGCTTACCAATACCTAAAAGACCAAGGTGCTACTGGTGACACCTTAGGGGATTTATTTAATAGTTATTTTAATGATGAGTCGTTTTTTGTTGGTTTCAATGAGGGCGATATTATGGATTGGCTTGAGTTGCAGATATTTGGTGACTATGATGTTGAGGAAGAAGTTCTGTTCTCTTAGGGAACGGTTTTACTATTATTAGGAGGCTATCCACATGGCAACAACTTTCACAAAATTAGCGTTACAACCAGCAGGCACCACAGGCGATGGTCTGGGTATTCTTGTTGTTGCTACTGCTACGGCAGGCACAGCAATTCACACAGCGTCATCTACTGCAACAACTATTGATGAGTTGTGGTTGTACGCATACAACGACCATTCTTCCGCAGTAAACTTGTCTATTGAGTTTGGTGGGGTAACTTCACCTAAGGATGTTATTAAATCATCTCTTGCTACTCAGTCGGGACTTGTTTTGGTTTGTGCTGGTCTAGTGATTCAGGGTAATGCTACGGCAAAAGTTGTGCGAGCCTTCGCTGGTACAGCGTCTAAAGTTTCTATATTTGGATACGTAAACCGAATTACAGTATAACCAATGACTAGGTTTGGTTCTCGCACACGAGTTGGTACAGAATTAAGTACTTGGGGTTTGCCAACAGGCGACTCTGCCCAATATCCAATTACAGTTAGTTTTCTTGTTGTTGCGGGTGGCGGCGGTGGCGGTGACGCTTTTGGCGGCGGTGGCGGTGCGGGTGGAGTTAGAAGTTCTAATGCCAGCACTGGTGGTAATGGTAGTACTGAATCAGCATTATCAAATATTCTTTTATTAAGCAACTACACTGTTACAGTTGGTGCTGGTGGTCCTGCATCAGTAAACCCATTAGGTAATGGTACTGATAGTGTTTTTTCCACTATTACTTCAACTGGTGGTGGTTACGGAATTAGAAGTCGTGGTAACGGTGGTGACGCTGCACAGGGTTCTGCTACTCAAGGTTACGCTGGTGGTACTTCTAACTATTATGAGCCAACAAACACGCATAATGGTGGCGGTGGCGGTGGTGCTGGTGCTGTTGGCTCAAACGCAACTGCACCTGCTGGTGGTGTAGGTGGAGTAGGTGTATCAAATAACATAACTGGTTCATCTGTTTTTTATGGCGGTGGCGGTGGTGGAGGTTCCAGTAATCTTGCTGGCGGTGCAGGCGGTAATGGTGGTGGTGGTGCTGGAAGTGGTAGTGGTTATGGAACTGCTGGAACAGTTAATACTGGTGGTGGTGGTGGTGGAAGCCAAGCAAACGGACAGTATGTTGCTGGCGGAAGTGGCATAGTCATTTTGCGTTACCTTACCGCAGCAGGAACTATTACTATCGGCGCAGGTTTAACAGGCTCAACAGCAACAGACGGCTCTTACAAAGTAACAACCATCACTGCTGGTACAGGGAATGTGAGTTGGGCATAATGGCACACTACGCTTTTTTAGATTCAAACAATATTGTTACAGAAGTAATTACGGGTATTGATGAGACTGAACTGATTGAAGGTTTGTCACCTGAGGTTTGGTACGGCAATTTTCGTAATCAAGTTTGCAAACGCACAAGTTACAACCACAAGATTCGCAAACAGTACGCTGGTAAAGGTTTTAAATATAACGCTGACTTAGATATCTTTATTCAACCTCAGCCTTATAATTCTTGGGTATTGGACAGCAACCATGACTGGCAACCACCAATCCAGAAACCTACGGATGACAAGATGTATGCGTGGTTTGAACCAAACAAGCAATGGATAGAACTAGTCTAAAAGTTGCGGTATAAATGTTGCCTAAGTTGCGGTATTATACCCCTAAATAGGACGAACAGTAGCGTTTGTTGCGTACTTAAAATATGATTATACGATATTATAGATACACTAATAACACTAGCGTTCCGAAAACGGAAGGAAAGAGAAATATGAAAAACAATCAAGTAAAGGCAATGGTAAAATCTTATGTACGGAGTCTCCTTGTGGCTTGTAGTCCTCTACTTGCTGTTAATAATGCTGACCCGAAAACTTATGCGATAGCAGTATTTGCAGCGTTTATTGCTGTTACTACACGCTATTTAGATAAGTCTGATACAGGCTTTGGGTTACCAAAAAACGATGAAATTACCAGTTAAAGAACTGGTTTTACCTAAGGATTTAAAAAAAGCGCAAAACGGTCGCCTTACAGTCGCTGTTTTGCGTAATATTTCTGGTGGTGGAAAGTTACATCATCTTGCCGCACGTGCATGGGAAGCCATGCACGATGCAGCAATGTCTGCTGCAGGTGTAAAACCGTTTAAACCAAGTTCTAACGCTGATGCGTACCGTTCTTTTGAACAACAGTTGGCTGGCTTCATGTCACGTTACGTTGGAGAACCTAACGGTTCCGAAACAACTAGACATTATTTAGGTAAAAAGTATTGGTTAAAAAAAGGTATGGCACCTATGGCTGCTGCTGGTACCAGTAATCATGGTTGGGGGCTGGCTGTTGACGTTTCGGGGGCAAACAACGGTAGGCTAGACTGGATGTTACAGAATTGTGATAAGTATGGTTTCAGTTGGGAAGTCCAATCTGAACCTTGGCATATTCGTTATGTTTGCGGAGACAAACTACCGCAAGCAGTGCTAGATTACGAAACAAAAAACATCAAACTATAATCCGTTAGGATGGTATCTATGTTTAAACGGCTTCTTGCTGTCATTGCTGTGTTTTTTATGTTACCTAGTAGTTTGGTACACGCACGTGTACCAGAAGATGAGGTAATGCGTTGCCCCAAATTTGAACCTTTGTTTAAAGAGTATGGTTTGGTTCCTGTTGAAACGTTTTCTTATATTGCTTGGCGTGAATCTAGGTGCCGTATAAAGGCTATAAACGCTTTATGGGATAGTAATGGTAATATGGTGTGGGGTTTAAATACAAATGGAACATGGGATAGTGGTTTGTTGCAAATTAATTCAACATGGAAAACTGTTACCAAAAATGTTTGTGGCGGCACCATAGAGTTGTTGATGGTTCTTGACTGCAACCTAAAGGTTGCCAAATATTTGTTGTCCGATGGCGGTCTAGGGCATTGGGGTTTGTAATGGAATTGAATGAACTTTTAAACGAAGCCGAATTCCGCAAATGTCGTGGTCCAGCCAACCCTAGTGTGGAAGAATCTTTGGATGCTTTTCAATATTTTTGTGAAAACTATTGGTTTGTTAAACATCCGCAGAAAGGACGTATATTATTTAAATTGCGTCCAGCGCAGGTTGAGACAACAAAGATTTGGATGACTGAACGTTACAGTATTGTGTTAAAAGCACGTCAAATTGGTTTTAGTACTTTGGCTGCAGCGTACAGTTTTTGGTTAACATACTTTTTTTCTGACCGTTTTGTTGTTATGTTGTCACGTACTGAACGTGAGTCTGTAAAGTTGTTGGCTAAAGCAAAATATGGTTACCGTTTTCTACCTAAATGGATGCGTGTTCGTGGTCCTCAACAAATTACTGAACATCAATTAAAGATGGCGTTTACCAACGAGTCTGCCATAGAGTCTTTGCCTAGTAGCAATGACCCTGCTCGTGGTGAGTCAGTGTATTTGGTTATTGTTGACGAGTGGGCTTTCTTACCTAACGCTGAGGAAGCGTGGGCTTCTATTGAACCTGTTACGGACGTTGGTGGTCGTGTCATTGGTTTGTCTACTGCCAATGGTTCTGGTAACTTTTATCACCAACTTTGGGTTGGTTCCCAAACTGGTGCAAACAAATTTAAGGGAATCTTTTTTCCTTGGAGTGCTGACGGTGAACGTAACATAGATTGGTACAATTCTAAGGCTGCCAACATGCATCCTTGGCAGTTGCATCAAGAGTACCCTACTTTTCCTGAAGAAGCATTTATTAAGTCAGGTAATCCTGTTTTTAATATACAAATGTTGGACGATATGGTTATTGTTGACCCCGACAGGGGTTACTACCATTTGTATTCTGATGGTAATGGCGAGTTTCGTTCCACACCTGAGGGCGAGATGTATGTGTGGGATTTCCCTAGAAAAGAATCTGTTTATGTGATTGGCGCAGACGTTGCTGAAGGTTTGTCTTATGGTGATTATAGTTCTGCACATATTATTGATGGTAAATCTGGTATTATTGTTGCTGTTTGGCATGGGCGTATTGAACCTGACTTGTTTGGTGAACTGTTGTGTGAACTTGGTTGGTGGTATAATAATGCTTTGTTGGGTATTGAGAACAATAATCATGGTTTAACTACTCTTAAGGCTGCTCAGAAGCATGGTTATAAAAATCTTTATAAGCAGCGCCGTTTGGCTTCTATTCGTCCTGAGGCTACGGATGTTTTGGGTTGGAGAACTACTGCTACGTCTAAGCCTTTGGCTATTGATGAGTTGGCTGCTGCTATGCGTGAGGGTACTATAGAAATTTATGACCGTTTGACTATTGCTGAGTTGCGAACTTTTGTTCGCAAAGAAAACGGCAAGATGTCTGGTAGCCCTCATGACGATAGAGTAATTTCTTTGGCTATTGCTGTTCAGATGTTGAAGTATGTGTACCTGTCGGAGTATACACAAAATGCTAAACCTCCAACTAATAGCCTTTTATGGTGGGAACAACACATTTTTGGTAAGGGAAATAGCAAAAAAACGTTTATGGGTTCACATAATGTGAGAGAAACCACTCCTTTTAACAGATAAGGAACAAGTTTTGTATTTATGATGCCATTTACTTGCCAAACTTGTTCTGTAGAAGTTGTTGTGGACGAGATTCCGCCTCGTGGCGAAATATGTTTCAAATGCCATATACAGACAGTTAATCTTGGTTTTACTTACGGTAAAGAAGTGTTTCATGGTCCAACAATTACTGAACTTCAAAGAAAAACTGTTTCGGATGCCAAAATCAATGGCTATGATGCGCAACCAGTAACAAACTGGATGTAATGTATGGAAACCATTATTGTTCCTATTATTGTTGCCATAATATCGGGACCTATAGTGGTTGTGATAAACAGATTACGTAAAGAAAACACTGACCAACATGCCGAAGCAAGAACACTACTCAGACAAGTTATTGATAGAGTTGATTCGGTTGGAACAAAGATAGATAATCATATTGGTTGGCACGATGGACTAAAGGACAAAGATGAAGCCTAAAAATAATGCAGAAAGTCTTAAACAATATAAGATGCGTATTGAGTCGTCACGAAGATGGCGTAAAGATGACGGATATGATGGCACATGGAAACGTATGGTTGACATGTATAAAGGCAAACACTTTGACGATTACCGTCCAGAGGACAGAATGTTGGTTAACATCGCTTTCTCTACTATTAACGTTATTTCTCCTAGTATTTCGGTTAACTATCCGAAGATTACTGTCAATGCTGTAAACCCTGAAAAAGCAGCGCAGGCTGTTATTGCTGAAGCGGTAACAAACTACTGGTGGAAACATCGTGACATCCGTACACAGTTCAGACGTTCCGTTAAAGACATGTTAACTGTCGGTCATGGTTGGATTAAAGTTGGTTACCGCTTTGTTGAAGAAGAACAAATTAGCACAGGTGACACGGAAGTGTCTGACCCTATTGGTGGTGGCGAGATTGCTACTACTAGTGTTATTTTGGAAGATTCCCCGTTTGCTGAACGAGTGTCACCTAACGATATTTTTGTTGACCCCGATGCTACCTCTATGTCAGATATTCGTTGGATTGCCCAACGAATCCGCAGACCTATTGACGATGTTAAAGACGATAAACGTTACACCAAACTTGGCAGAGACAATGTAACAGTTATGGCTGTCAGCCGATACTCTGATGACCCTAGTAGAAAAAAGGTTTACGACAAAAACATTGGTTACGCAGAAATATGGGAATACTATGACATTGCTGCAAACCTTATGTCCGTTTTTTCTGAAAATGGTGAACATTTTCTAATCAAACCTATTAAGATGCCTTATTCGTTTGGGCAGCCGTTTGTTATGTTGCGCAACTATGATGTTCCAGACCATTTCTATCCGATGGGTGACTTGGAATCTATTGAACCGTTGCAACGTGAACTGAATGAAACTCGTACACAGATGATGAATCATCGTAAAAAGTTTGCACGAAAGTATTTGTATAAAGAATCAGCGTTTGACCAACTTGGTCGTACTGCTTTAGAATCTGATGAAGATAACGTTATGGTTCCAGTTATTTCTGATGAAGGTTTGGCTGCTGTTGTTACTGCTTTCCCTGCTGTTATTAACCCACCAGAGTTTTATAATCAGTCAACATTGATTATTGGTGACATTGACCGCATTTCTGGGGTTACTGAGTTTCAACGTGGTGGTGTGTCCGAGATTAGACGCACCGCCACTGAGTCTAGTTTGATGCAGGATGCAGCAAACGCACGTACTAGCGACAAGTTGGCTGTCATTGAGCAAGGTATTGCAGAAATTGGTCGCCGTATGGTGTTGCTTGCGCAACAATACATGATTGGTGAGCAAGTGGCACGGGTCACCAGCAAAGATGGTGAGCCGATGTGGGTTACTTTTGACAGAGATTACCTTAGCGGAGATTTTGACTTTGAAGTAGCAGCAGGTTCAACTCAACCTAACAACGAATCGTTTCGCCGTCAAATGGCTTTACAAATGGTTGACGCTATGGCACCATTCGCTGGTGCAGGAATTGTTGACATGGGCAAACTGGCTTCGTATGTGCTACAGATGGGATTTGGTGTAAAGAACCCTGACGAATTTATTAATCAAGCACCACCACCTCAACAAGGTATGCCACCTCAACAAGGCGGTCAACCTCCTGTCCCTGCTGGAAATGGTAATGCACCAATGACTCCTGAAATGATGGCTATGTTACAACAACAATCACAACAACAACCACCCCAATAGCCCACCAGACGCATCCTAATGCGTCCTAAGAACCAATATCTGGCATACCTAGGGAACGGGATATATTATTAATAGAACACCCTTTACGGACTCTAGGAGAAATAGATGAGCGATGAAATCGCAGCACAGTCAACGGAACTAGTCGGCAATGACGAGTCAACCACACTTGGAAGTGACATCACAGAAGTCCCAGATACACCTTCTTTAAGTTTAGAAGAATACTCTAATTATAGGGTACCTATAAAATTAGATGGAGAGGAATTGCATGTTCCGTTATCCGAGGCTGTCGCAGGTTATCAACGTCAATCAGATTATACCCGAAAAACGCAAGAGTTAAGTAAGCAGAAAGAAGATTTTCAATTTGCTACCGCAATTCAAACCGCTTTAGAGTCTAACCCTGCAGAGACTTTGAGTTTGTTGTCTAAACATTATGGGCTTAACAGTCCTGAGGTTCAAGCAGCAGAAGAATTTTTGACTCCAGAAGAATCAAAAATGCGTGACCTAGATAAGCGTATATCCTCGTTTGAAGATTACCAAAATCAACAGCGCATTGAGCAAGAGATTAAGGTATTGCAATCCAAGTATGAAGATTTTGATATTAAAGAAGTTGTTTCAACCGCTTTGCGGATGAACACAACCGACTTAGAAGGCACATACAAACAATTAGCGTTTGATAAAATTCTTTCAAAGTCCAAGTTAGATAAAGCAGTTGTTGCAAAGCAGAAAGCCGCCGATAATGGTGTGTTGGAGGCTAAGCGTGCTGCTGGTGTTGTTTCAGGCGGTTCGTCTGCGGCTTCTACTACTAATGAGGCATTTGTTCCAGTTAAATCAGTTGCTGAGGCTTGGGCTGCCGCCAAACGTCAAATGGGTGCAAGTTAAACCATACACAACAACTATTTTAGGAGATTTAAATGTCAAACGTAAACTTTGATGCTTTGCTTACAACTACGTTAGCAAATTATCGTGACCAATTAACAGACAACGTATTCAGTGACCGAGTTCTAACCAACCATCTTATGACCAAGGGTCGTATCCGTATGCTTAATGGTGGAACAAAGATTGTTGAACCACTTATCTACGGAACAAACACAACAGTAGCATCGTACAGTGGATATGATTCCATTTCGCTTGCTGCACAGACAGGTATCACTGCTGCTGAGTACGAATGGAAGCAGTACGCTGCTTCTATCGCTATTAGCGGTATTGAGGAAGCCAAAAACAACGGTGAGCAAGAAATCATTAACTTGTTGGAAGCCAAAATCATGCAGGCTGAAGAGTCTATGCGTGAAGGTTTCAACGCAATGTTTTTTGCTGATGGTACTGGCAATAGCGGTAAAAACTGGAACGGATTAGCCAACATCATTGACTCAACTGGTACTGTCGGTAACATTAACCGTGCTACTACTGGTAACGAGTACTGGCGTTCATACGAAGTTGCTGTCGGTGGGGCTTTGACCCTTGCTGCTTTGGCAACAGGATATAACACTGTCTCTGTTGGTAATGACCATCCTGACATGATTCTTACAACTCAAACAGTGTTTGAGAAGTACGAAGCATTGCTTCAACCTCAACTACGTTACACAGACACTAAGACAGCCGATTCTGGTTTCCAGAACCTTCTGTTCAAGGCTGCACCTGTTGTTTACGATACGGCTTGTCCTGCAGGTAACTTGTTCTTCATGAACAGCAAGTATCTCACACTTGTCGGTCATTCGGGCAAATGGTTCCAACAGACGAATTTTGTTCGTCCTGAGGACTTGGATGCACGTTATGCACTTATCATGTGTTACGGTAACCTTACTTGTCGCAATGCGAAGAAGCAAGGTAAACTAACTGGAGTAACTGCCTAATAGCGGTTGTCATAATGGGGGGTAAAACCCCCATTATAAACTAAATCAAACAAAATCAAATAGGAGAAAAAAATGCCATTAATTTCAAATGATACAGACGGGGCAATTACACGTAGTCGCCTTGCAGCATACATTACAGCACGAGAGAAAGTAACCGCAGTAGTTTTGTCGGGTGCAGCAGCGTTTACGCCGTCAGCATCACAACTTGTTGATGACAAATTGTTTGTCTTGACACCTACAGCAGACCGAACGTTTACTTTGCCAACAGCAGCACTTACATTGGCTGCTATCACAGATGAAGCAGTTGGTAGTTCGTTTGAGTTCACTATTGTGAACCTTGCAACGGCATACGAAATTGTTGTAACAACTGCAACTGGTTGGACAATTACGGGTGGCGGAAACATGACAGTGTTTGATGACACTGCAGCAACATTCCTTGCTGTTGTAACATCATCTTCAACTATTCAACTTTACCGCAAAAACTCTGGTGGTCAAGTTAAATAATTCCTGAAAAGGAACAATTCCGATAATGGTAGGGGGCGGAAACCCTCTACCATTATTGGTATAATATAGGAGATTTATGGCTGGTTCAGGTGCTGCAGACGACATTATAAAAGGTATATTAAAAGCCTTAGAGGAAAGTCGTGCGTCAAGCAAAGTTGGTGAAGTTGCTGGTGCTGCCGAGAGTGGTTTGCGAGACATCATAACTAAACTTGTTGAAGATGCTAAAGGTGTTGCTGGTGTAAAACCACCTAAGCCACCTAAGCCACCAAAAACACCAACTATTGCTAGTGCTGCAACGCCATCAACAAAAGAAATGTTGGGAATGGGAAAATCAGCCTATGAAAGAGGCACACAAAAAGGTTTAAGTTCATTAAGTCCTGAAGAAATGTATTATGCTATGCATTATGCTGAATCAGCCAAATTGCCACAACTGCATACCAAACCCTCTGTCTCCGCTATGCCTAATGAGGTAACTCTTAGCCCCAAAAAATTAAAGAGTATTGAAAATCAGCGTTTACACGCTGCAGCCAACGAAGCCAGAATTGCAGAACTCAAAGCAAGTGGCATGGACAGAGCAAGTCGTAGAATACGTAATGTTGAAGCACATGCAGCGGCACAAGAAGCCAAATATGGTAAAGGTAAAGGTTCCAATCGGGCAACTGAACGGGACAACATTGACATTCCTAAAGCACCTAAAACACCTAAGGCACCTAAGGTTGAGGAAGTTAAACCTAAACGGGCACGTTCTGCTAATTCTATGCGGTTGCAAGCAGAAAATGATTTGCTTGATATGCGAGCAAATAAAAATACTTTTACTAAAGATGAATTTGCGCAAGGTTTACGGGACGCAAAAAATGATGGTGCAAAGTTGACCAAAAAAGAACAAGACATTTTAGACATGTATTTAGACACACCACCAGAGATGTTATAATGGCACCTAGACCTAAAGTTGGTGGAGAAGGCGCAGCCGACGACACAGCAAAACTTGTTGAATCAATCATGAAACAATTAAAAGAATCCAACGCTTTTAAACCTGCTATTACTAAAGTTGAAGAAGTTGCTTCTGGTGCTGCTGGTGCAGTCAAAGATGCTATAGCATCTTTAAAAGGAATGGGTCGTCCTAAATTAGGACAAGTAGAATTTGATTTTAATTCAGACAATTTTAGAATGTTGCCTAAACGTGAACAATCTGCTATTCGTAGACAGATAAACGCAGAAACACAAGCGGCTAAAAGCGATAAAGCGGCAGCAGATTATGCTGCCAATAAGGCTAAAAATAAGAAAGTCAAAACAGACCAAGTTGATAAAGCCATTAATGAGGTATGGTCGGTTGAATCTAAAAAGGGTTATGGTCGTCCTGCTTTATTTAAACAAATTGAAGGCAAAAACGCTATAATTGACAGAAGCGCACGTATTACCGAAGATACAGGTGGTGCTTTAGATTTTGCTGTAGAGAAACGTGTACGTCAAGAAATAACCAAATTTAAAGAAGATGGTTACATATTAGATAAATCTGAAATAAAAGAACTTGTTAAAGACGCATGGAGTTTTGAATTAAATAAAGCAACAAATGGTCTTAGAGCAAATATGTCTGGTTTGTCAACACGTATGAAAAATCTTGCCAAGTTGTCCGAAAGAGAAATTGATGATGCTGCTGCACGTCTTGCATATGGTCAACAAACTCGCATGGGTAAAGCAGGTAATAGTCCTTTGCCTGATTATATGGCAGAAAAAGTAAGGTCAAAAAGGGCTAGAGATTTACGTATTAATAGGGCTAAAGATTTAATTTTGGAGAACGAAAAATCGGCTGCGGCAGCATTAAAGGCTGACGCAAAGTTGGGTAGGACTATAACAAATCGTGGACCTAGAGAGTCAACGGGTCCAAAGGTTGAGTCTGCGGCTGCTAGGGAGAAACGTTTGTCTGCTTTGGCTTCTGAACGTAAACTTGTTGCAGCACAACAAGCAAACCAAGCAAAAGGAACGGGTATCAAAGAAATACCTAGAACTGCTTTAAAGATGACTCCAGAAGAATTAAGGGCTGTTAAACCTATGCCATCGGATGCCGAATACAAAAAATTAAAAGACTCTTTAGACCCAACCAAGAAATCTTTTCAAGGTTCTACAGGTAAACCTAGTGAACCTATTCGTAACGCTAGGGGTGAAACAACTGAGGAGTTGAACGCACGTCTACGAAAAAATCGTGAAAAAGTTGCTAAACAACAACTTGACGATATTGGAGACACTCCTTTTAATGAGATATTTCACAAGTATTAGATA
>Ga0209296_1000398_pt1 | contig 37414 bp, 45 predicted proteins | sample S_130206_EF_Meta_FD_187319 | JGI IMG/M metagenome (GOLD analysis project Ga0209296, IMG submission 187319) | Freshwater microbial communities from Lake Simoncouche, Canada to study carbon cycling - S_130206_EF_MetaG (SPAdes) (version 2) | ecosystem: Environmental > Aquatic > Freshwater > Lake ... | reverse complement strand
ACGTGGAGTTGACCGTAGTGGTTGCGCCCAAGGTCGTGACGCTTTGCAAGTTCTGCGAACCGCTGCCGCCGCCTACAACGTTGACCACCACAGTGGGGGTCTCGGTGGCGCTGTCGTAAAAGTTGCCCAAGCCGTAGATGGTGATGTTAGATACGCTGGTGCCGCCGCTTGAGATGTACAGCCGTGAAGCGCTGGCCGTGTACGGCGAGTAGCCTTTAAAGCCGTTGCCAATCGTGTTTAGCACCAAAGTGGCCGTAGAACTGTTGTTGTTGACAAAAATGTTGTTGGTCGTGTACAGCGTGGCGCTGTTACGGGCAAACATACAGTTGCTGATGTTGCTGACGGCGCGGGCGGCCATGCCGGTCTGCGCGTCAATGTAAACGTCGGCGGTGCCAATGTTGGACTCAAAATAAACGCTTTCAAGCACCAGTTGAGTGGGCAAGAAATCCGTAGCGCGGTAATAAATACCGCCAGAAATGCCTTGGCTGCTGCCAGTTGTAGTGCCGCAAAGTTCAATGATGCCGCCGTTAAAGACAACTGGGCCACCGCCAATAATCACATAGGCCACAGACTTGACGCCTGCCACCGTGCAGTTGTTGAACTGCGTCATGGTCGGCTCAGAGAACGTGGACTTGGACACCACAAAGCCAAGGTCAGCCAGTTGGACGTTGAAGTTGGACACCGTGACGCCCAAGCAGTCGCTCATTACAACGCCAGTGTTGTAGCCAATGATGCGGATGTCAGTCATCTCGCCCAGCATTGGCACGTTCTTCATGTACAGGCCGGTGCCCACGCCAAGGGTGTAGGAGCCGCTGCTGTAGGTTGTTGCGTTGAACTTCTTGATAATGCTGAACTGGCCAAACAGCATTGTGAAGAACTTGTTGTCGTACCCCGTCGTAAAGTCCATCGTGATGGCGCCGCCCGTGGCCGCCGAGGCGTCCGAGCGGTAGTCATAGATGTAGGATATGTCAGCCCCGTCACCTTGAATCGTGATGCGTCCGGGCGAGTTCTGATCGGTAGAGTTGGGCCAAGTAATGCTCAGATTCTGAGTGATTTTGTACGCGCCAGCAGGCAGCAGCAGCGTGCCGCCAACGCCGGATGCGGACAGCGCGTTGATGGCCGCTTGGATGGCCAACGTGTCGTCGGTCGTGCCGTTGCCGACCGCGCCAAAGTCCTGCACGCTGACAGTCTGGCGCAGCTTGGCCTGTACCGTGGTGGCGACCGCGCCGGTTCCGGCGGGTGTGTAGCTGACGTTGGCAGCACTAAAGGTGCCGTTCACGCCGTCAACCGACCAGATCAGCACGTCAGTGGCCGACCGAAGTGTCAGGGTGTAATTGGCACCGCCAAGCCAGACATTGGCCTCGCCCCGAGAATCAAGAATGATCGGGTTGGTGTTGGCCGTTGTGCCGGTATAGTCGGTGTAAGTTGCCAAGGGGGTGCTGGTTCCGCTGGCGTAGCTGTACAGTTTGCCCCCGACCAATGGGTTGCCATTGGCGTCAAAGAATTGCATCTTGGGGCTGGGGGTCAAATAAGTAGTCATAGTTACCTCGGAATAACAGTCATTGTTGGCAGTGATACATAGGTTGCACGAAGCTGGTCTCCTGGCGATAAGCCAAACATCCCATAATAACTGCCCGTGCTTAAAAATGTAACACCATCGCGGGAAAACTCCAAACTCGACACGCCGCCGCCGCTAATCATCACGTCCACCAGCAAGTCGGAGGTGTTCGTATAGGTAAACGGCGAAGCAGTTATCGTAATGGCCGTAGGCGCAGCGGCGGGCTGCCCCGAGCCGCTAAGCACAAACAAATTAAAGAAAAACCGATACCACGCTCTGGATATAAGGTTAGTTCGCGGGTCAATAAGTTCGACCCGCGAAGAAGGAATATTGGTTACGTTAAGCATTCGTGGGACTCAGGATAAGTTCCGCGCCCATGATTGCTATCTTGATTGGGTCAGTGCCGGACAGTTCGTAAACACGGTCGCGCAGCTTGAGGGTCATGCCCAGCCGACGCCAGAAGATGCGTTTGCCGTACGCGCCAACAGCGCCGCCGCCAGCCCAGTGTTCGTTTGACCAAGTGTGGCCACCGTCGTCTGACCAGCGCAGCATAAACTGGGGTTCGGGGTTAATGACCTCGGTAATGGACGCAGCCAAATACTCGCCAGATTCCGTGAGCAGGTTGTCGCCACCTTCGGTAATAATCAAGTCTGAGCCGCCAATGGGCGCCATATAATGGCCAGCTTGGGCGTCCAGTTGCAGGGTGTGGTGGGCCGTGCGCTTGAGGTTGTTCTGGCCGGTGGGCAGCGCCCGCCATGACCGCAACCACTTTTGAATCTGGTCGTAATCGCTGTACAAGTCCAAGTCAAAGGCGTACAGGTTGCCGTTTTGGAAGTCGCCCACCACGATCTCGTTGTTGAACGACACTTGGCAGTTGGAGCGATGGCGGGTAAACAGGCCGTCGTACCAACCAGCGCGCTCGTGCCAGGCTTGGGTAGACACATCGTAGACCCAAGTCGTGTTGGCTGATGGGAAAATCAGGACGTAGAAACTGTGGCCGTCTTGCTGGTATGTGTACGCCAGCGCGTCCGACATATTGGCGTACTGCTGGATTTGCCACTCTACGGCGTGCGTTGAGATGCGTGTGCCGGTGTAGCCGTTGGAACGGTAGACAATACCTTGGCCACGGGCGTCGGCGCCCAGCCAGAACAGGCCGTTGTCCATCTTGGCCACTGAGTACGGCGCAACGCAACCGATCTCATTGAATGCGCCTTGGATGCGCTGAAGCGGAAAGTCTGCGCCTCCGGCGTTGTACCAGACTTCAATCGAACTGGTGCCAAACAACCATGCTTCACGGTGGTCAACTATTAGGGATACCAAACCGTCAGGAGAACCCTCGGCGCTGGCAAAGTCCAACGGGTCAACCGAAGTGCCGTCAAGCAATTGCGTAACCCAAACGCGCTGGCTGTTGGGCTCGTTAAAAACAAAGTACCCGTCAAGGAAACCTACCGTAACTGCGCCGGGGAAATCGGGGTCCGTAATTTGGGCGAACACTTCCGTGGATGCGTTGTAGATGTACCCGTCAGGATTGGTTGCAATGAAAATCTGCGTGCCGTTGTCAGCGATGCTGACTGGGCCGGTGCCCGTTACAGTGCCCAAAGGGGAGGACACCCAGTTGGTGTCAACGCTATAAAAACCGTTGCCGGAGACTACATACGCGATCCCATTCATTTTCCACGCGCCCCGGATGGGGCCGGTGCCAACTGTGCTTAGCTTGCGCAGACCTGGCGCCCGCTGCAAAAACCCCGGCTCTTTGCCACCCTCGGGAATAATCTCGGGAAACAGGTTGACCATCCTGTTGTCCGCAGCATTGACGCTGCGGGCGACGTAGCTGGAACCAAGGATGGGGGTGTGCATTAATAGTTACCGGCGTAGATGTTGAACCGCTGCCGTGTAGCCACAATGGCGTAAGGCATAGACATCACATCGTCGGGGTTGTTGATGCGCTTGAGGTTGCGCTTGCTGGTCATGGCAATGCGCGAGACTTGGGGGCTGGGCTCAACGCCAAACTCAGGCGCAAACTCCATTGCCAAGTTGTAGGTGAACGCCCGCAGGTAGCCCGGCGGGTAGTACATGACGGTGGCCAATTCAGCAGGTCGGTCTAACTCTTGAACGCTGACAAAGTGCCACTCTAACTCGCGGGTGGGTTTGGGATAGACCGTCAGCGTGATGTCAGGAAAGCCCATATTGACCCAGCAGACTTGCGGGTAAGTGGACGTGACCGTCTTGACAGCAATACCGTTGTACTGCTGCTGGTTGATAAATTTAACGCCAAAACTGACGTTGGTGCCTGGGTCGCGGTAGTAGGTGGCGTCGTCTATCAAGATGGGGCGTAGACCTACAAAGTCGCCGGTAGGGCCAAGCGTGCGGCTGATAAAGCCAGCCGGCCACAAAAAGGTTTGGTCTTGGGTAACAAAAGTGGACAAGCGCTCGGTGTTCCACGAGTCGATCATCTGGTTGAGCGCCATGAGCGCGTCTTGCGATACAGATGCGGCAGGGGTTTCGCCCTCGGCTAACACGCCGAGCAACCTTAATGACCGATTAATTTGGTCGCCAGCAGTGTATGTCGCCATGACTAGGCTCCTTCAGGTTCAGTTCTACGACGGCGCTTAACTTCCAATGCGTTGACGGGAGCCGCCTCACTAATTACGGGCGTATCCTGAGTATATCGTGTCCAGCCGTGTTTCTCATCGAACTGGGCTTCAAGTTCCATCGTCGCTACTTTGCGACCGTGGACAGGGTGGGAGAGATAGATTTCCATAGGGAAAGGGGGCTTTTGGCCCCCCTCCTTTTAGCTTGCGCCGTGGATGACGGCAAAATTAATGACAACAGCTTCGGCCAAAGCGCCGCCAGTGCTGTTCCACAAACCAATTACCGCAGAGCCAGCAGCCAAACTGGACACATACGGCCAGTAAGCGCCCGCCGTACCGCCGCCAGACACGGTGACAATGACGACATCGTTAGCGCTAATAAAGTTGTTAGTTAGGGTAAACGTAACCGATGCGCCAGCGCCTAAAGACGCTGCGTTCATAGTAATGCGGCCCATGCTTTTGTTCAAAGTTACACCAGTTGATTTGCTGGTGGCCTGAGTAACAGTACCTTGCGCTGCTGCTGCGTACCCAATTTCCTCGGTAGCGTAGCAGGTAGAAAACTCGGGGTCGAGATACGCGACGCCAGTTGCTTTGGTATTTGACATGATTGTTCCTTTAAAAATGGGGGCCGAAGCCCCCACTTAGGTTTAGGCCATGCGGTACAAAGTCCAGGTGCCGTCACCTGTCTTGCGAGCGCGCCATGCGGCTGAAGTCACAGTTGCAGAAGTAACTGTACCAACCAAAGTCCAGCCAGTTCCCGCTGCGATAGTGAGAGTGCCTGCACCTGTGTTAATAAAGTTAACTTCAAAGAAGCTGTTGTTTTTGGCGCTGGAAACCAGAGCCTCAAGATCAGCCACTGTAGGCAGAGTAATCGAAGCGGTTGCGCCGCTGTAGATGACGATGCCGTTAGTGAGTTCAGCAGCGGTCAAAGTAGCAGCAGCCGCCTTAGAGACGGGAGCGCCTTGAACACCGATGTTAACTTCGCCCAGATTGCCGTCACCAAGTTGGTAACCGCCTGCGCCATTAGGTAGAGCCATGATATTTTTCCTTCAAAAGAATTGATTAACCCCAGAGACGGCAAGCCATCTGTGGACGAATGGTGCTGAAACCATACAGAACGTCAATACGGCAAGGCATACGGTCGTTGTTGATGTCGTACTGACGAACAACGCGCAAGCTGATACCGTTATGGACAGAACGTGCAGCCATATCGACCCCTTGAGGTAGCAAGAGATCAGCCGTGGCGAACGATATTGCGTCCTTGTGGTAAACCAAATTCTGTGCGTAAGCAGTAGAAGCGGAACCCAAGAAAGTCACAACAGCGCTGGTAGCTGGCAGAGCGGTCATAGTGGCCAGTGCATGGGCTGCCGAGTACATCGGGGCCACAGTCACAGTCCAAGTGCCAGACACAGCAGTAGCGTCAACCAAAGCCACGAACTGGAACAGCGAACCAGTGGTTTCACGGGTTTGCGGGTTCACAGCAAAGCAGCTACCGATTGTGAACACGTCACCGGCCTTGATGGTTGTAGTAACAGAACCTTGCTCCAACAGGATGGTCGAAGAACCTTCAGACGTTACGCCTGGGGTCTTAACCAAAGTGGATGCGGTTGCGTCACGCGAACCAGTGGTGTGCTGCTTGATCGACTGAGACATATTGATCTCGTCGTAGCCCAGCACGCCAGTGCCCATCATGCCGTTCTTAAACTGCTTGCTGATGGTGTCGGTGGGGTTGAACAGACCTTTCATGCCTTCAACCAGACCAGCGTTTGCAGCGGGGTTAACCGTTGCATAGCGGGGGTTCATCACAGCAGCGTTCTCGTTCAGCTTTTGCTGGGCTTGGAGCAAGACCAACGAAGTCGAAGGAGTGGTGCCGGGAGTGCCAACGCTATTACCGATGGTTTTGTAGGCATTGGCAACATCAGCGTCAATGCTGGAGGCCAACTGGGAAATACGCGGCTTCAACACACGCTCAGCAAAGTCATCCAATTGCATGGTCAATTCAGCAGATGTGAAGTTGACGCCGATGTGCTTTTGGGTAGAAACCGTCAAAGTGGTGAACTGCTCGTTGTCGTCCTGAACTTGCAGGGCGGCACCGTCAGTGACCAAAGCGCGGTCAGGCAAACGGATACGCAGGGTGGAACCGATCTTGGCACCTTCAACAGCGAAGCTGTCGTCGTACTGACGGTTTACGTTACGGGTGAGTACCAGGTTGTTCTCGAGGATTTCGAGAGCCTTCCGGGTAATCATATCAATGGTTAGGATACTATTAGACATGAAAAAAAGTCCTTAAAAAAGTTAGCGGTTTTGCGCTTCCCACTTCTTACGCTGGCGTGCCCGTTCGGCTTCAATCCACTGCGAATCCGACATAGTCTTGATAGACCGTGGATCAGTAGTGTCATAGGCCGGTGATCCAGTGGATCGGGCGGTGACAGGCGAAATTGGCGCTGGCGCGGATGTCGTACGTTTCATAGGAGGATCAGCGGCCAATTTGGCTTCAATCTTCCCAATCTCTTTTGCCTGACCGAGTGGCGACATACGGGAGATGCGTTCCGCGTCCTTGGGGTTAGAACCGAGGTAGTAAGCTAACTCAGGCCCAACATCCGAAGATCGGATCGTCTCTGCCATCACGTCGGTGATCGGAAGTTTGGGGTTGTACGCGACTTGTTCAAAGTCCTCGTATTTGCCACGGGCTTCTTCTTCACGTTCGTGGTAGCTTTCAAGAATTTGCGATTGCTGTTTGGCCGCGTCCCGTTTGGCGACAAGTTCTTCGGCACGCTGGAGGGCCAATGCTTCTGCATAGGCTTCAGGTGTCTCAAACTGGTCAACGGACTGGGCGGCTGGAGCCCTCAACGTCTGCACTTCTGCTTGGCGTTGCGCTTGTTCCCGTTCCCACTTTCGTTGCTCTCTTGCAAGGCGTTTTCCAATAGCTGCGTCCAAATCTTCTTGTGTGAAGGTCTTGGGCGTCTCTACTTCCGGCGTTTTAACTTCAGTCTCAGGCGCAGCCGTTGCAACCTGATCTGGCACGGATTCAACTTCCGCTAGGATTTCTTCTGACATTTTTTCGATTCCATAGAATCCCTGGTGAGCGCACCAGTACGTTTTCGGGCATTATGCCGTATCTTTTAGGGCTGTGTGGGCCAATTTATCTCCCACGGAAAGCCAACTTGACTAGGTACATCGCGTAGCTGCTGGCGGTAGACAGCCCACAGCGCGCTGTTTATCGGCGCATCGGTAAGCTGAGTCCAGTCCGACTCGGCCAGTTTGGCGCTGCGTTGCTCACGCACAGATGTTGCTGTTTCATCGTACGGTGGACGAACCACAACAACTGGAAAATCCCCGTCTACAACATCGCTAATCTCGCCTTGTCCAATAACCGTAAAAGGAAGGTCAGCACCATCTACATGGTAACGATCATCAAGAACTTCAACATTGTTATATGGGCCAAACTTACCCGACTGAGTAATAATTTTTTTCATGATAGAACAATCTTTCTTATTACTAAATTTGTTGTTGTTGTTGATTGCAATGCTGGGAACCCCCATGCCGTTGTTGTTGATATACCGTCATTAAAAACACCAGTGCTTGTATACGGGCTTTGTTGTGTTTTTGCGATGTAAGAACCATCAATGCTAGTAGAAAATGGCAAAAATGTTGTTGAAGCGTATGATGTTTTTCCAGCAGATGTTCTTAATGGCACAAAAGAAGAATTATTCCCAGATACGGCAGGGCCAGATAACGGTTGATTATAATAAACTGTATTACCAAAAGTTTGAACAACAATAGTTGTTGTACTTGTTACATTTGGAAATGTTTTCTCAACAACTGCTGCTCCTGAAGAAATTCCATATTGATAATAAGAAGAATTTCCATTTGTAACGCTTGATAAAAATACTTTTCCTGTGCTTAAATATCCAACCATTCTACTGCCTTGAAGTGGCGTTACTGGTGTTCCAACGCTTGCAACCCCAGCAGTATCAGTTAAAACTGATATTTGGTCACTTGCTCCATAACCAGATAACACAAAAGCCTGTGTGCCAAAAACTTGCATTACTGGGTACAAAGTTGTAACATTTAAAGTTGTTCCTGCTGTTGATACAGACGCGACCGTTGTTGTTACTGAAATAATAGAACAAGAAACGTTTGCATTTGCACTTGTAGGATATGCAATTGCTACGCGACCAGAACTAAGCACACCAGAAACAAAGACTGCGCTGCTATTAACAATTGTTGCGCTAGTTCCTAATGTAAGCGTTGTTCCGCTAACAGATATTGGTTGAACATAAATATTGTTTGAATCACTGCTTAAACTTAACAAAACTGAACTTGTATAAGCATAAGAATGAGCATAAGTATATTGCCCACTTAATAACGCCAATTCTGAGCCAACAGTTGGAGTTGTTCCACTTACTGTAATTGCTCTAAAACACGGAGCCAAAGTGCCGTCCTTAAAATAATTTAATACATAGGAAGAACCACAAGCAACAAATCTAGTATCTTGATTAATTAGATTTGAAGTTGCGCCTAAAGTAGTAGAAACAGCCGTATTTACTGTAATAGTAGTTCCGCTAATAGATAAAACAACAGTTTGAAGTGCTGTGGTAATATCTACTAAAGATGAAACTAAAACAGAAGTGGATGATAAAGCAATAATAGCGCAACTTCTTCTAGTAGAAAAATCTCCACTTCTAACAAGAACCATTGTGCCAAAAGCGCTTCCGTCCCAAACAACTGCTTGTAATGATGAATTACCACCAATCAGCATTAATTCTTTTGTTCCATCAAGAGACACTGCTTGCATTACTGGGGCACCAGTAGTTGAGGCCAAAGCAGTTGGCATTGTCAAATTGTAGTCAGTAGAGGCAAGGTCTGTACCGATTGGAGTGTTGCCACCAGCAGCAGCAATTGTGATAGCTCCGGATGCGTTGGTGACTGTAATGCCTGTGCCAGCGGTCAAAGTAGTACGGGTAAAGCCCGTACCATTGCCGATGTCTAAGGCGCCGTTTGCTGGCGTGGTTGTCAGGCCAGTGCCACCATTGGCAATTGGCAAAGTTCCTGTAACGCCAGTTGTTAAAGGCAACCCAGTTGCGCTAGTGAGCGTTCCGCTTGATGGAGTTCCTAAAGCGCCGCCGTTGACTACAAAAGCGCCCGCAGTCCCAGTATTTACGCCAAGCGCCGTAACAACGCCAGTGCCTGTAGTAACGGTTGCAGGAGCAACCCCAGCCCCGCCGCCAACAACCAAAGCATTGGCCGCCAAAGCAGCCGATGTGGCCCAGGTTGTTCCGCTATTAAAGTACGGCACGCCACCAGAAGTTCCCGCGATTGTGAACGCTGGGGTTGTCGTGCCTGTAGCTACCGACACAATACCACCTGTCCAGCCAACCGAAGTCACAGTGCCCGAGCCTTTGTTGTTAAACGTAGTCCAGTCAGCAGCGGTGAGCGCGCCCCGATTGGTAGCCGATGCAGACGGCAGATTAAGCGTAATGACAGGGGTTGTGGTGCCTGTAGCCACAGTAGACGAAACGTCTGTACCTGTGGTGCCCAAAGTCAACGCAGCTACTGACGTCACTGTGCCGCCAGTTCCCGTGGCGTTAATGGTAATGGCACCCGCCCCGTTGGTAATGGTGACGCCAGTGCCCGCAGTCAACGTGGCTTTTGTAAGTGTGTTGCCTGTGGTATTGCCGATCAGCAATTGCCCGTCGGTATAGGTCGTCTGCCCTGTACCGCCAGAAGCCACAGCCAAGGTAGCAGATAGCCCCGCAGCCGTGCCAGAAGTGTTTTGGTTGAACGTTGGCCAAGTGAACGTGCCGGTGCTAAAGTTGCCCGATGTGGGCGTGCCCAGCACGGGCGTCACCAAGGTGGGCGATGTGGCCAAAGCCAGCACTGTGCCGGTGCCCGTGGTGCTGTAAGACGTGCCCCAAGCCGAGCCGGTGGAGTTGGCAATGCCAGCCCCTGGGTAAGTCATGCTGCCGCCGCCGGACGCGTTAATCGTCTGGTTTGGCCAAGTGCCTGTAATGGTCACGTTGGTGCCCGCGACCAGCGCAGGTGTAGCCGTGCCAGTGCCGCCGTTGGCCACAGGCAGCAAGCCCGTCACGCCGGTTGTCAGCGGGAGGCCCGTAGCGTTGGTCAAAGTGCCGCTGGATGGCGTCCCAAGGGCGCCGCCGGGGGCTACATAGTCAGTGCCTGCTGTAGCCGCAGAAATGGCCGTTCCGTTGCCTTTGAGGACGCCGGTAATGCTGGTAGACAGCGTAATGGCCGGAGTGGTTGTGGCCGTGGCCACCGTGCCAGCAAGTCCATTCGCAGAAACAACCGAAACCGAGGTGACCGTGCCCGAACCGCCACCACCGCCTGCTGGGACGGCCCAAGTGCCATCGTTACGCAAAAAGGTCGTTGTGCCGCCGGTCGGGGCTGGGATGGCGTAGGAATTCCAAGTCAGGGCGCCGTCGCCCAAGTACAAGGCTTTCCACCTGAGTGACGAACCACCCAAGAAATACAAGTTGTCTGTGGCCGGAGCAAACCCAACGCCTGCCACGGCAGCCGCCACGGCGTTCAGCACCAGGTTGTTGCCCGAGGCCGTCATGCTGGCCGTGCCCGAGCCTACGTTAAAGGTCGTGCCGTAGATGTTGTTCCAGTTGTAGCCAGACGCGCCCAAGTTGATGTTGTTGTTGCTGGTGCCGCGCCATGCGTCGGCCACAAGAACAACGGCGTTGGTTGAGTTGGCCAAGCCCACTGTTGAGCCAACAGACGTGACTGCTGGAACGCCGCTAAAAGTGCCGATATTGGCACCGTTAAACAGCGAGTTGATGGTCGTGCTGGCGCCGTTGGACGTAACGGTCTGCAAGGTCTGAGAAGCGCCCAGGTCTAAAACAGTGGTGCGTTTGGTGACACCACCTTGTACCAGCGGAACTTGCTCAGCCCCCGTTAAAGGGGTCGTAGCTGCTGGCAGTTGGGAAATCTTTACATCTGCCATTGCGGCGCTCCTTATTCGTACACGATTGTGTATTCGATGGTACTAGCAATGTCAATGTACAGACCTTTGCTAAACCAGATACCTGCGGGGAATGATATGTACTGTGTGCCTGCGGTCACGGTCACAGTGTTGGCGATTTTAGGGTCTGCGGTGCTGGCCGTAGCGCTATCGTACAACGCAAAAGTGCCGCTGGTAGTTGAGGAAATAAAAACGCCGTACAGCTTGCCGCCGCCGATCTTGACCTGCGAGTCTGCATTGCCTTGTTTGTAGAGTGCCATGATGGTTCCTTATGCTAAAAAGCGGAGTTTATACAGGGTGGACAGGTACAACTCCACGATATTATCAATGAGTTGCTGGAGCGACGAGTCAGATTTATCGCACACGTCGTAGCGCACCTTCTCGATTTCGTCAAGTTGGCTTTTCAAAAAGTCGATGATATTGGCCGTTTTGGTGGCCGAATGCAGCGTAATTGGCCCCATCAGACCGTGACGGCCCTGATAGGCTTCTGCAAACGCATCTGCGTGGTCAATGATGCTGTCATAGAAGGTGTTGAGCGCGACGTGCTTGGAGTAGCTGCGCGTGTTCAAATGGACGCTGTGGGCAACGTCACGGGCTAGAAATAGCATTCCTACAAAATCTGCGGCTTTCATTGTGGCATTCCCATAGGTTGTTGCATCTGCTCCATGCCTTCTTGCGGCATCTCGGTGTCTACATCACGCCCTGGCATCTCAGACACCAAGTCGCCAGAGGTAATCATGCCGTGGACGGTGCCCAGCACGATGTCTTGAATCTGCTCGGGCGACATAGACGCCTGCACAGCGGAAATGCGCTGTGTCTCAGCTTGGTACGCCTTGACCGTGGCCTCAAAGTCTTTGCGGTGCATATCCTGCGCCTCAATCGACTTGCCAGCATTCACGATCATCTGGTGCATCTGCTCCATTTCTTGGCCCATCGCCTGAATCTGCTGCTCAGCGGCCTGCAACTCAGGCGGCTTGTCGCCGTCTTGCATGAGTTTGGGGTCAATCGTCTTGGCAAACCGCTTGGCCATCTCTTGGGCGCCCGGCCAGTCCATGTTCTTGACGAACAGGTCACCGGCCACCTGCCATAGCTGCGGGTTGCCCTGCAACAGTTGGCCCATCGCCTCCAGCGCCTCTTGGCGCTTGGTCGCGTAGCCTGGGCCGGTGGTGGCTACCACGTCGTACTTGCCGACGCCGGGGTTGTAAATTTTGTCGATCACGATGCCCTGCTGATCCATGATCTTCTTGACCGGCTCGGTTTGCATCGGGTCGATCTTAACCATGCTTGTCTCGCCGTCCTCGCCAATCACCCGCGCAATGCGCTGGGTATCGTAGATTTTGGGGATCAGGTCAATCAGTTGGCGCGTCAGGTAACGCACGCCACGGGCCAAGTTGTCACCATAGTGGTAAGTCCCAACATCGCCCTCGCGCTGGCGGGCCAAGATGGCTTTGCCGCTGCGCTCGTTGGATGTCATGCCCAAAGATGCGTTGTACTGCCCAGTGGACGATTTAATGTCCTCAGCAGCCCCAGCTTTGGCCTGTAGGAGGCCGGTGGACGCCATTGGGGGCTGAGCCCGCTGTGGCAGTGGCAAAACGGCGCCTTGGCCGTCTGTAACGTCTGGATTGACCTCCAAATACGGCCAGTTGGTCGTATTTGCTGTTTTCCACTGGTTTTCATATCCCTCAAACTGGCCACCGTACCCAATAAATGGTGCTTTGGGTGCCAAAGCCAGCATTTCGGCCTCTTGGGATACCCAATAGTTGTACATCCGCTGGGCATCCTTGGCGTTACGCACTAGGCCAGAGACATACAAGCGACCGTCAACCTCAAATTCATTGCCAACAATGCGTACAACGGGGATATATTTGCCCGCCCACTCGCGTTCTTCAAGGATTTCGTACCCGTTAATCTTGCAATACTTGATCCGTGGCCGGTCAGACTGGCGCGACTTTTTGGGCTTGCCATAAACAGCCCGCAACTGCTTGTCTTCGGGGGTTCCGTTAAACGCCGTGGCGTTGCCAGGGTACAAATTGAGCGTGCCCTTGTCGTAATCAACGTAATAGTAGTCAGCGATGCGGATCGTGTCCTCATTGAGCCACTGTGATAGGTTTTGGTCGCCTACACCCAGCGTTTGCAGCGTTGTGATAGGCGCCGAGTCGGGGTACATCCGCACATAATCGTCTTTGGAGATGTCCTCGGTGATAAAGCACCACTTGGCATCCGAGCCGCACGGGTCTTGGATGGTCGGGTCCATGTAAACCGAGAAACTGTTGCGAATCCGGCCAATTTTGATGTCTTGGTCAAATGTGTCGTCGCTGCAATACTCAGTCAGGAGACGGATGTAGCCTTCGCCGTAGGAGACTTGGTTTTCGCAGGCGGTGTCGTAAGCGACATCTGCGTCCGAGATGTACTCAATATGCCTGACCATGCCGTTAAATACTTCGGCGACGTCGATGTCGGCGTGGTCATCGGCTGGAATAACTTTGCCAGTTGGCCTGTTTTGACGTTGGTCATTGGTCACTTGCCGGACGTGCTGCGGCAGTTTGTTGATGGTCAGGCATGGGCGGGCGTTGATCGTTTGACCCTGCACCGCGCCGCGAGTGGCCAGCACATCAGCGGGCCATTGCCACTGGTTGTCCGGGCTACCGGCGTAAAATCTCAAGTCGTCGATCTCGTCTTCCCGGCTTTCCGAAAGTGCCGAGATCGCCATGTCCAGTCGGCTGCGGGCGGTGGCCAGTACGCTGGAGGTGCTGTCTTTTTGACCGCCTCCGTTGGCTACCGCGCCTGCGGCTGCTATGCCTGTGTAGTCAGCCATTATTTCTTCTTAGCTGGGGTTGGGGCGCTGCGCTTAGCCGCGTACGCTATGGCGACGGCCTGTTTGACCGGCTTACCAGCCTTAACTTCAGCCGCCACGTTCTTGCGGAAGGCTTCAGGTGATTTTGATTTGACCAGCGGCATATTAAGACCCCATCCATGAGTTATGTACCGCGCTGCCTTGGGAGTTGACGCGGCGTGTCGGCTCAGTATACTCGCGGTGGGCCACAGGAAAAGCAAACGTCACGCAAATAGCGTCCGCTGCGTCTGGTGATGCAAGGCCCCGCGATTTCATATCTTTCTTGCTCTCCAAGAAAATTGTTCCACGTGAATCAGGCTTCATCTTAGGCGAAATCAAGTCCGTCTTCAAGAACCTGTCGGTCGGAATACTAGCAGATTTCAGCCACTCCCGCATCTCACCCCACATCTGGGCGCGCATATTTCCGTACATTATCGGGTTTTTCGCCTTGTTTCCGAAGTTTATACCCTTGATTTTGTACCGCTGCTCCTTGAGCCTGTCCACGATCCCAGCGCCCAGCCCACCCTCGTCGATCACCACCAGCGTCGGTTTGTACTCCTCTATGGCCTCAATGACGTGCCCGACCACCGTCATAGTGTCGTCGCCCCGGTGCCGCGCTATGTTCACAATGTCCCGCCCCTGGCGCACAGCGATGACCGTGGCGTCGGCGCCGTAGCGCGCCGGATCGACCCCGATGATGATCGGCGCCGACAGGTCTTTGTACCGCTCCCGCTTCATGGCCTCGTCCACCACGTCGGCTGGGATGAACTGGTCGTCCCCGGCGCTGGGGAACATCCCGTAGACCTCGACGTGCGCTTGACTGCTGTCGCTGCCGTACTCTTGGATGATCCGCTCGTAGACCTGTTTGTCGGTGCCCTCGACCGTGCGGGCGTCCACTACCTTGGTTTTCCAGAACTCCCGCTTGGAGTTGAACGCCTCGTAGAAGTACCCCGTGTTGCGGCGCGGATTGGAGAACGCCAGCCAGAACCTGTTGGGCGTGTTCTCTGTAAAGAAGCCGCTGGTCACCGCCCAGATCGCGTCGGCGATACCCGATGCCTCGTCGAAGATGACCAGTACCCCGTCGTAGTTATGCACACCGGCGTAGGCGTCTGGGTTCTCCTCCGACCACAGCCGCCCCTCGACGCCCCAGTAGCGCGTGCCTTTCTTAAGGTCACGCTCGACCAGTTCAGTCAGCCACTTGGCGGGCATCAGCCGGGTGGCGCTAACCTCAAACCAGTGCGAGTTGAGCGACATCGCCAGCCACTTGGTGATCTCGGCCCAGGTGATTGATCTTAGCTGGCTTTCCGAGTTGGCCGAGATGATGGTCGATGACCCGATGCGGGTGGACAGCATCCAAATCGTGACCCAACTGACCAAGGCCGACTTGCCAATACCGCGCCCCGACGAGATCGCCTCTTGCAGCACGTTGAAGTCCAACAGCCCTTTGTTCTCTTGGATGTGGTCGGCGATGTCTTGCAGCACCTCGCGCTGCCACTTGCGCGGCCCCTTGAAGTGTTCCAACGGCGTGCCCTTGACGCCCCACGGGAACGTGAGCATCACAAAATTCAGTGGGTTGTCCTTGATGCGCGGCGTCCACAGACGCGCCATCAGTTCCTGTTCGTCTTCAGCGCTGTATTTGGTGGACTGCATCGACAACCTCAATTACGCGCAACTCGGCTTCTTGAAGCGCCTGGGTGATAGAAATGCGCTGGTCAATGTCCACCGAGATGGACTGCTTGGCCACCCAGCCGTGTTGGTGCTTGAGGATTTCAAGCGCCGCCTTGGCGTCGCCTTCTTGGGCGGCCTTATGCAATATCTGCGCCATCTCGCGTTCGCCGTCCGCTTTGCCTTTGATTGCGGCCATCTCGGCCAGTGGGTCAAATTGGCACAAATGGCGGTACTCGTCAGGTCGCATACCAGAAGCAAGCGCCAGTGTGTCGCCCTTGAGCCCCAGCTTACCGGCGTCGTAGATTGCTTGCAAGCGCGATTCAGTGGCCTTGACATGGCGAACTGTAAGCGGCAGTGATTTGAACATCTGTTCTCCTTCGCCTGGTGGCGTGTGCTGTGAGTTTATACCAAAAAAAAATTTTGTTTGTGAGCCCTCCGTCAACGTTGGCCCTTCCGCTCGGCCCTACCCCCACCCCCTCAGCCAAAATCCTACGCAAAATGTTAAGGGATTACCTGGGCGGTAGGTGTTGGCTATGTTGGCTATGCCAACGCCATCGAGTTACGGGCTTGGGGCTGGCAGGTCAAGGTTGGCAGGTGTTGGCAGTGTTGGCCATGCAAACCAAATAGCCAACATGGCCAACACCATGCGCCAGCGTGGCGCGCGGATTTATGCGTGAATCATGGGGTTGGCGGCGATGTAGGCAGTGTTGGCGGTTTAGACAGCCAATTTAAATCGCTCCAGCTCTTTTACATACATTTCACATTATAAAATATACAATTAATTCCTAAACATATATAAATCAAACAGCCAATACTGCCAACTAAGAGCGAAAAGCCCCGGATTCGCAGCGCCAACATCACGCCATCAAAACGCCAACAAAACAGCCCACATAGGGTAAACACCTAGAAAATAAGCATTGACAATGCAAGAAAATCCCTTACAATACAGGCATGGCAACATCGCCATGCAATAAAGTAAAGGCAAATCATGACCAAATCAGAAAACCGCGAAATCAGCACAATCATTCGTTACAGCGCCGCCGGGCTTGGCCCCGATTACATGGCGCGCGCATTGTCCGCACTGTATCGCGCCGCGCGCACCAGCAAATCACAAAACGAGATCATGGCCATTGCACTGGCGCATGGCGTAGTTAACAATCGCGAATTCATTGCATAATTCAAACCCGGCCAGGCGCCAAGCCTGGCCGTCAATCCACTACAGTAAAGGCAAATCATGCAAGTGCACCTATCCCCCAAATCGGCCAATGTCAAAACCGGCCCAATTCCAGTATCCACCACAGAGCGCGACAGCTGCCCGGCAGACTGCGCCATGCGCGCAGAATGCTACGCGGCCAGCGGGCCGCTCGCGCTACATTGGGCGGCAGTCTCCAACGGCACACGCGGCACCACATGGGGCCAATTCACACAATCGATCGCAGCACTGCCCGATGGCCAATTGTGGCGCCACAATCAGGCAGGCGATTTACCCCAAGTAGACGGCACAATTGATGCCGTGAAGCTTGGCCAATTGGTCGCGGCCAATGCTGGCCGCCGGGGCTTTACTTATTCGCATCATCGCGACGCGGCCAGCATCGCATGGATCCGGCACGCCAATACATGGGGCTTTACTGTCAATCTGTCCGCCAATGATTTGGCCGATGCCGATTATTTGGCCGATCAAAATGCCGGTCCGGTCGTCGTCGTCGTGCCGTCAACGACGACGGCCAATACAACGACGCCAGCAGGGCGCCCGGTTGTTATTTGCCCGGCCACACAACGCGACGACGTCAGCTGCGCCACGTGTCAACTATGCCAGCGCCAGCGCGCGGCCATTGTGGCATTCCCTGCGCATGGCTCGCGCCATCGCGTGATTAATCTGCGCCTGGCAGCGTAGGGTTATCTGCAAGCGCTGCGCGCCAGCGTTTACGGGCTAATCCTGGCCGATACAGTAAACGAAAGTAAATTATGGAACACATTCAAAATGCATTATTCGATTTATACGACGTGCGCGCTGCATTGTCGCGCGTCGTTAAAAATCAAGAGAAAAGCGATGGCAGCGCCGAAACTATAGGCGACGCGTTAAACAACGCGATTGAATTTTTAGAACAATTAGAGGCCGCAAAATGAAAATCGGACAATATATCCATATCTCACTATATGGCCGCCTCGAACGTGTGCTAATCCTGGCCATACATCGCGCAGGCACCATTGACGTGCAGCGCAGTGATGGCGCGTGCTACCGGGTAAGTGGACTATGATTCACCCGCTATTTGAGGCCATTTTGCGGCCATATGCGCCGCCACCGGCGCCAGTGCAGCCCACGAACGAACAGATCGACCGGGCCATGATGGCCGATAAATTGACCCATGATGCGCGCCAGTTGGCGCGCGCTATAACCTTGGAATTGAAAAATGCGCGAACACTATAAACCGGCGCCGCCTGCGCGCCCCATCGCCAGCGCTGCGCTGGCCGTCTCAATTGGCCTGATTCTGGCCGTTTTATTAGTGAGGTACTTATGATTGACGAACGACACGCCTACATCAACGGCAACATTCAAACCGCGAACCTGCTCGACCGCATCGACAGTCTACAGCGCGCCCTGGGTGATGAAATAGCACGCAGCACGCACCTGGGCGATGTGCTGGCCGCCTTATTAGACGACGACAACGAGAAAACCCGCGACGATGCGACGCGGGCTTTGTGCTCATAGTCTTAGCGGCCCTGGTGGCCGCGATCCTGGCGATCCTGCTAGACCTTGATTAAGCCCCTTCGGGGGCTTTTTCTATGGCCCTGCGCAACTCTGAGCGCGTGCTATGGGCCAATTCAGGCGCGCAAAATATGTGCTTTTTGGTTTGATACTCGCGCGACGCCAGGCGCCCCATATCATGCCATCCGGCCTCTTTTAACGCGTGCAGCAGCGCAGCGGGCACAATGCGCACGCCTTGGGGGGCGTATAACTGCAATTCGTCGCACAACGCGTAGAAGGGCGCGCCGACCACGCCAGCGCTAAAGGCGCGCGATCTGGAGCGGATCAAATTAACCAGGAACGATTCTGCTCCGCTCATTCCATGCTCGACCATGATGGCCTTGGCCTCAGTGAATGGGGGCGTGGCGTTAGGGTTGAAGGCCGACACGTCTCTGGTGTGCAGGTAATGGGCCACGGCCTCGAACCCGCTACGCATGGTGTACCAGTTCCACATTCTGAGCGCGTCTGTCTCTGGCATCTTGGTCGCATCTGACCATAGGACAAACCAGCGGCGATCCTCTGAGGGCAAACTAATCGCCACGCGCTCATTGGAGAACGCGACCACGAACACGCGGTTCAGCGCCTGGTAGGGGTGCAGACCCTTGCGGTTGACTGTCAGCAACTCCGGGGGCGCGGCGATGATGGGCTTTAGGATGTTCTCTAAGGCGCGGCGGTCTTTGGCCTCTGACTGGCGCAGTTCTTGAATTTCCATCACTTCACATTCAAGGGCATAGCCCCACTGGCTGGTCAGGTCTTCATTCTTGACCAGCGAGCAATTGAGTTTGGCTTTGCCGCCTATGGCCCAAAAGAACGGCGCAAAGAGGGTGTCTTTGCCCGAGCCGTGATTGCCGCCCATCAGGACGGCATGGTTGATCTTGTGGCTGGGGAACTGCACTTTATGGGCCAAGACGTTTAGCAGGTGTTCGCGCTCGAAGTCGATGGGCACCATGCGCTCGACATGGCGCAGCCACGGCGTCGCGTCACCGGACACGGGCGCCGGGCGGGCGTCGCGCCAGCGGTTGCCGTACACCAGCCCCTCACGCGACACCAGCACAGTCTCACCCGCAGCGTAGGTGATGCCGACCAGCGCCCTGGCGCCCTTGTCTTGGCGGTGTTCGTCGAACGCGACCGACGCCTCGACCTTGCCGTGTTTGCCGTGACGCGACCGGCAGTCGATGTGCCTGAACATGGCGTTGAAGGTCTTGCGCATCAGTTCGCGCCGGTCTTGCATATCAAAATAAGAGTCGTCGTCTTGGATGTACGCAAACCGCTCGAACCACCCGCTCATCTCCACGCGGCCCAACTCGCGCCGCTCCACCTCGGCGATGACCGCAGCGGCCTCGTCGGGGTACTCTACATTGGGGGTCAGCTTGGCGAGGGTGTTCTCCATGACGGCAGCCAGCAACTCATCGCGCAGGCCGTGGGCTCGCTTTGGACCGCCCTGCTCCTCGACCCACGCCAAGTAGGCCACGCTGTCCAACTCGGAGCAATGCTCGTGCAGGCAGCAGTAGGCGCGGCTTACAGGGTTGTATCGGCCCATCGGGTTGCCGTCTGAATGCTCGCCATGATTGGGGCAGACCACGCCCCACCAGCCGCTTGAATTGCCCTTCTCCAGCAGGTCGCCACGCGCAGCAGCCCACGCCAGCACATCGTCGCCGCCGTCGTCTGTAAGGCGTATGGGGCGCACTGTGGCGGTGTCGGCTGGGTTGGGCGTCACGCCCAGCGCCTCGCATATCTGAGGCAGGGAGAACTCACGCTCGGGGTTGAACTCGACGAGGCGGGAAGCAAAGTCCTCGCGGCCTGGTTTGAGGTTGACCGAGCCGGGCAGTCGAAAGTTGCGCACGGGGTTGATGGCCCCGCCGTCGGTGTAACCCGCCTCGGCAATGGCCACGATGGCGGCGCTGAAGTCGGCCTTCAGGGGCTGGTCATCCAGCGCGAAAGTGTAGCCGTACTGGTAGTTATTGGGGCTGGTCTCCATGATCCACGTCGGGGCGATGGGCGGCTCCTTGGCCTTGGTGCCCACGTCGTCCAGCACGAGGAAGGCGACCCGCTCACAGTTATCAGCACGGGCAGAGGCGCGGCCTTGGTCGAATCGGTCGATGATGAAGCAGCCGGTATTGGCGTACCACGCCTGGTCGGGCTTCCATCTCTTGGGCAGGTAGGCGGGCCAAGTGCATTTGATGGCGCCATCGGCATGGTATTGCAACTCGCCCTCGGCCAATATGGGCTTTTGGCGCACGAACAAAATGACCTCGCCCTCAGGCGCCACGTCTTCGAGATATTTTAAAAAACTCATTTTCCATACCTTTCCATGATTGATACTTCAGCGTCTAGGGGTAAACCCTTGGCCCAGTCGGGCGGGGTACACATGACCGAGCGCAGGGCGTCGGGGTTGGGCGTACTGGTTTCGATCACGATCTCGTCGTGGACGTGCAGCACCACGTCGTCAAGCTGGCGCAGCGAATGGCGCAGCAGGTCATTGGCCACGGCCTGGGTGATGTTCTCGCAGGCCAGTCCCTTCCACAGGCGGGCGCGTGGCCACTCCTTGGCGTCAGCGGCGGGTTTCCAAGCGGCTTTAGCGTAGGTCACACCTTCGGTTTCCAGTCGTGCGTAGGGGTAGCAAAGGACGCGACCCGATGGCAGGATGTACCACAGGTGCAGGCCGTCAAACATATAGGTCACCCGACCGGCGCTGAACTCTTTGCCCTTGTTACGCATCGCTCGGGTGTAGGCAGATTCTAGGTCTTGCCAGTACGGCACCGACCAAGGGTTTGCCCTACGCCATGCGTCTACCATGCGCCGGGCGTCCGACTCGGGCAGCAGGATGCCGTAGGCGCGGCCCATCGCAGCAAAGGCGCCCACGCCGCCAGCAAAGCCGCAGGCCAACTCCTGCACCTTGCCGATCTGGCGCTGGTCTTTGTTGACCTGAGACACAGACACCCCAAACGTCGCAGCAGCGTTGACTTTGTACACGTCCTCGCCGGACGCAAACAAGGCCAGCTTCTCGTCGCCCCTGCCAGACAACCAAGGGTTTACCCTAGCCTCAATGGCCGACCAATCGGCCACGACTAGGTATTTACCCTTGGCTGGTATCAGTGCAGGACGGAGCATCCCTTTGAGGACGTCGGTGACGCGCTTTCCGTACCTGGGGACGATTGCGTGGCCGCGTACCATCGCCAAGCGCACATCTTCAGGAGATTGAGCACATTTTCGGGTGAAGTTGTGGACTTGAGCGCCATAACTTGATGCACGGCCTGTGGCGGAACCCCCCGCAAACACAAAAGCGCCGCGAACTCGTCGATCTTCTTCATCTGCCAGACCCGCAAGGCGGCTGAACTTCGCAACCGAGGACGCCCATAGGTCGTCGGCGCATTGGATGACTTCTTGAACGTCATGGGGAACCTCATCAGGGTTGTCCATCAGCAGCAGGTTTGCCCTGACGGTTTTGTCAATGGAATACTTGCCGTCCTTCTCCATCAGCTTCTTGGCCTCGGGGCCAACGCGCTCCAGCACCCACTCGCGCATCTTGGGGGAGCGCACGCTGGCGATGGCGCCGCCGGTCACCTCGGCGACGATCTCTTGAATTTCAGCCAACTCAGCGCTGGCGTACTTGACGGCGGCTTGGCACAGGGGCACGTCCACCAGCACGCCACGATCGTTGATGCGCTCGTTGACGTGATAGTCCTGCAACTCTTGGGCAGACAGGGGCCGCATGGCCTTGCTGATCGCCCGCATGGCGCGCACGTCCTGTTCGCAGTAGGCCACCATCTCGGCGGTCAACTCGGGCGATTCCTCGTAAGGCGGGATCGACATCTTGCGGATCAGTTGAGCGCCCCGGTGGTCTTTCTTCATGGACGCGCCAGCAAAGCGGCCCACGTCCTCCAGCGAACCAGGCGCGCAATTGGCGCGGGCCTGCGCTGCGGTGCAAACGAACTGCTCCAGATCAAAGTCGATCTGCAAGACGTACCAAAAAATTAAGCGCTCAAACGCGGCGTTGTGGGCGTAGATTGGGCCAGTGTGACGGCTCATCAGCCATTTAGGAAAAGGTTGGTGGGGCAGCCATGTCTGCACGTCATCGTCGCCAAAGGCATACGACATACACAGCACCTCGGTACTCGGGTGCTGGGCGTAGTTGTAAACGCCCGCGACCGTCAGGTCGCAGGCGCTACGGGTCTCAAAGTCAACCCAGAGAGTCATCAGGCCGCTGCGCGACGACGACGGCCCACTGCGGGGGCTTCTTCAACCTTCTTCGGCTCGGCATCGCCGTCCAACGAAAGCCACTGCACTACCTCAAAGACCGGCGTGAAAATCCGGCCATATGATTTGTGCTGATAGTGTTCCTTCTTGAGGGACACCACTGGCACGGGCTTGCTTTGGTCTTTCTCGACCTGATCTGCCAAGGCGACGGCCAAGGCTTGTACCGCTTTCTTCCCGCCCACCGAAGTGGTCGTGAAGCGCGCTTCCATGCCCTTGTCTTCGCCGGTCAGGCATTTTAGGCTCATGCCTACCTGAGTTTCCCAACCCTTCTTGGCGGCTGGGGGCGCCCCGTCCAACTCCGGCAGGGGTTGGGACACGGGCACCATTTTCTCGCCCAACACCTCGCCGTCTCCCCAAGCAATGAAGCCGTGGACAAACGAAAAGGGATTGACCGCCCAGGTGCTGTCGTCTTCGACTTCGGTTTGGTCTGCACCAAACACCCAGTGGCCGGTCTTGTCCATTTTCAGGATGACCGTGCCGCTGCCGCCGACATCGGATTGAATTGCACGCAGGGAAGTTGCGAGGGTGGAAACTGCGGGCAAGCCCGCTTGGGAGAACGCTACTATATTTGACATGATAGTCCTTAGTTGAGTTTAGAAAGGGCAGCGGTTAATTGCTTACCCAGGAGCATCACCTCGGGGCGTGGATCATCCGCGCTGGCCAAGGTGTTACCTGAACTGATGGCGACGACCAGATCGTCCGGCAAAGCCTGCTTGCGCTTTTTGAGCGCCTTCTCAGCTTTGGCCGGAGAGATCACAGACGTCTCCAACACTTCAGATTCGGTGAGACCAAACGCGAACAGGGCGACCTTGGCCTTGTCCTCGCTAGTCCATGAACGGATCGCTCGCTTGGCGACCAGTTTGTAGTCAGGTAGTTTGGCGCCAGACTCCAGCAGTTGGAGCGCCAAGGCGCGCAGGTCAGTGATCCACTGCTCCAGCATATCAGCATTTTTAAGATAAGTGGCAATGGTCGGCGGGTCGAGGTTGTCAATGATCGTCTTCAGGGCGCGGTCAACTGCGCCGGTCATTTGTGGGCACACCGGCTTGGCTGCGCACCAGCGGCAATGTTCGCCAGCGCGCAGAACCGCGTCGGGTTTCTCGGACGCCTTGACGGCCTGCACCAGTTGCAATTCAAATTCAGCGATGCGCTTGGGCGTGGTCACCCAGCGTTTTACAGCGGGCGGCTGCACGATCACCATCTCAATCTCGGTGACGCCCTCAAAGGCCCATGCAGACGCGGGGGTGCGCATGGCAGCCGCAGCGTAAAACATCAGTTGCGGGTTCTCCTCGACATCCACAGCAACACCGTCGCCAAACTTCCAATCGAGAACAACAGCGCGAGTGCCCATGCGACCAATAAGGTCAGTCGAGCCAAATACGCCAGGGAGCAAGTCACCAAAGTTAACGCTTGTTTCGGCTTCAATTTCCATCTCCTTGTTGGGGTCGATCTCGTCAAGCGCAGCCAGTGCTGGCTTGAGTTTGTAGTCGATCAGTTCTTGGGTCAGCACCTGCGCTTCGTACTTGTGGCCAAGGTAATGCTCGGGCGGGTTGTCCGACATGATGATCTCGGCGATCACGTTGTGCAGCAGCGTGCCCTCGTCTGCGAATTTGCTGGAAGGCTTGGGCGGCATCTTGGCCACCAAGGCCACCGAGCCAGGGCAATTGATTACCCTCTTGGCGGTGCTACCGCCGACGATACTGGAATGTTGCATTTAACGTCCTTTAGTTGATGAGGCGTTCAGTGTAGCATAATTTTTTGTGCTAAACTTCTTGACATGAAAGAAAAAGACATCGAAAATTATTTTGTTTGGACGGTAGCACGAGCAGGCGGGCGGTCGTGGAAGTTCACCTCGCCAGGGCGCAAAGGCGTAGCCGACAGGATAGCGTGCTTTCCTGACGGCAGCACTTGGTTCGTGGAATTAAAGACCGATAAAGGCAGGCTATCAGAACTCCAAAAGCAATTTGCTTTGGACATGATCCGGCTGAATCAGAAGTATTTGTGTTTGTGGAACGAGGAACAGATAGAAGCGTGGGCCAACAAAATTCAGCTAAAAAAATGAACTACTACAACGAAATTGACCCGTATGCCGCGCAGTGGCTACGCAACCTAATAGACGCAGGGCATATCGCCCACGGAATTGTTGACGAACGGAGTATTACAGATGTTAAACCCGCCGACCTTGCAGGCTACACCCAGTGCCATTTCTTTGCTGGTATCGGAGTCTGGAGCCATGCGCTACGTCAATCAGGATGGCCTGACAGTAGACCTGTTTGGACGGGTAGTTGCCCATGCCAACCTTTTAGCGCCGCAGGCAACCAAAAAGGAGCCGCCGATGAGCGCCATCTCTGGCCCGTCTGGTTCAATCTCATCCGCGAGTGCCGCCCTCCAGTTATCTTTGGTGAGCAAGTTGAAGCAGCGGCTAACCACGGTTGGCTCGACCTTGTTCAAACTGACTTGGAAAGAGAAGACTACGCCTGCGGGGCGGTCGGTATCCCTGCTGCGGGCGTCGGCGCGCCGCACATCCGGCAACGACTTTGGTTTGTGGCCGACGCCAATAGTGGGCGATACAACGGGTGGGCCTCGACCGCCGGACAACAAAAGGGGGCCAGCCCCCGGCTTGCAAGCGGCAGCGAATTTGGCGAGTTGGCCAACACCGTTAAGAGCGGATGGACGAGGGTCAGCGGGAGCGGCGAAACACAAAAACAGCGAGTTACCCAATGCGGCGCGCCTGGTTTCTGGCGCCCCGCCGATTGGCTTGCTTGCCGAGACGGAAAATATCGGCCAGTTGAACCCAGCACATTCCCGTTGGCTCATGGGGCTACCGCCAGAGTGGGACGCCTGCGCGCCTACGGCAACGCCATCGTCCCGCAAGCAGCGCAAGCACTCATAGAGGCGTACCTTGAAACTTAGACCATATCAAGAACAGGCGGCTGACTTCCTGTTTGAGCGCGACAGGGCGATGATCCTCGCCCCCGTCGGCGCGGGCAAGACGGCCATCACGCTGACAGCCATGCAGGATATGCTGCTGGCTGGCCACGCCAAGCGCTTCCTCGTGCTGGCGCCCAAGCGCGTGGCCGCCAGCGTCTGGCCGACCGAGCAGCCCAAGTGGGCGCCCAACATCACGCTGGCCGCTGCCGTGGGCACGGCCAAGCAGCGGGCCGCTGCCTTCGCGTCAGACGCCCAGGTGGTGGTGACCAACTACGAGAACCTGCCCACGGGCGCCTTTGACGCGGTGGTGTTTGACGAACTGACGCGCTTGAAGAACCCCAGCGGCAAGCGCTTCAAAGACCTGCTTAAATTCCTGACGCCCATTGGCATCCGCTGGGGCCTGACCGGTTCGTTCACCAGCAATGGCTTGGAGGATGTGTTCGGCCAGTGCAAGATCGTTGACCAGGCGCTGCTGGGGCGCTCCAAGGGCGCGTTCATGCAGCAGTATTTCGTGCTAATCAACCCCGACTTTGGCGAGTGGTCACCGCGCAAGGGCAGTTTGGAGAAGGTCATGGCCGTGATTAAGCCTGCGACGTTTGTCTTGGACGCAGGCGAGTATAGCGACAAGCTGCCCCCGCTCCATACGGTGGAGGTGCGCTGCGACTTGAACAATCGCAAGCCCTACGACACCATGAAAAAAGATTTCAAGCTGGAAGACATCACCGCCGTCAACGCCGCCGTGGTCACCGGCAAGTTGCAGCAGCTTGCCAGCGGGTTTGTGTACGACACCGTACAGACGCCCTCAGACGTGCCCGGCAAGTGGATCACGGTGCAGACGCCAGTGTGGTACGACACGGCCAAGTTTGACCGGCTGCACGAGTTGCTGGAGGAGAACCAACGTGCCAACACACTTATTGTCTACAACTACCAAGAGGAACTGGCCGAACTCAAGCGGCGCTACCCGCACGCCCAGACGCTGGACGACGACCGTGCTATTGAGCGATGGAACGCTGGCACCATCGAACTATTGCTGGTGCATCCCAAGTCGGCTGGCCACGGGCTCAACTTGCAGCATGGCGGCTGCCGGATTGTTTTCCTGTCCTTGCCCTGGTCGCTCGAACTGTACGAGCAGACCGTAGGGCGGCTGCACCGCAGCGGCCAGCGCCACGACGTGTGGTGCTACGTCATGCTGACCAACAAAACGGTGGATGAACGCATCTGGGCGGCGCTGCACAACAAGCGCGCTATTTCTGATATTGCAATGGAGGAACTATGTTACTGAAAGCACAACTTAAAGCGGCCAAGGCCGAACTCAAACTACGGTCACGCCAACTGACCATCGCCTACCGAGCGTATGACCGCTGCGTCAACTTGATAGCTAAACTGGAGACACGAATTGAAAAACACTTGGCGAGGTCTAAATGACCGTCTGCCCACGCTGTCTGAAGAAGAAGTGCTGGGCCTACTAAATAACGAACGCAAGACGTTCCAAAGAGTATCGGTGCTGGAGCGTTTGCACCAGCGGTACAACACCCTGCGCGTCGCGCGGGAGAGAATGGAAATATTAAAGGAAGCTAAATTACCATGAAATTCTTAAAATTCTTTAAAGACTATTGGCGTGACTTAACTCCCCTAGAAGTCATTACGCATTCTTTGGCCCAAGCGCATCTCGAAAGGCTTGAGTCAGAGAACGCCACCGAGTACGCAGAGGCTTGCCTCAAACTTAGCCTAGCCCGCATTGAGCGTCTTAACGAGCGACTGAAGGAGTACAAACGTGACTGAAGCAGACAAAAAATACATGGAGCCCAAGCAAAAGGACTGGGAGTACGATGAGCCCGAGACCAGCGATTACGCGCAGTTTGTGCAACAGGTCAAGGGCCTGATTGTGTGGGTGATCTTTGTGGTGGGTGCGTCCATGCTTGTAGCGGCGGTGTTCAAATGACTGATACGCAGCTTATGGTAATCCTAGGAACCATTTGGATTGCGCCTCATGGAGAAAAATGGCAAGCGCAATTTATGGTGTTAGTTTTTATGCTCATTATTGTTTGCAAACACTTGGGGTGGCTATGAAACTCAAAGACGAACTAGCACAACACCGCTTAGCCATCATGCGCTTGCGCGTCCGTGGTGTGAACACAAAGCCTCAGAATCATCTGCAACACCAGTTGCAAGTGATGCAAGAGTTAGCAACCACCGTTGTCCAACAACGTGACGATCTTGTACGGACATTGGACAAGGCTGAGTCCCACATCGAATTTTTGGAAAACGAAATCAGAGCAAGGAGCAACACATGACAGGCTACGAATCAAAGAAAGCAGCAGCGCGGGACAAGTTGGCACAGCCAGCGCAAGCCAAACTGATGCAAGATGCGTTTGACGAATGGTGGGATAGCAATCATCACTCATTAAACGAAATTAATCCTTGCATAGTAGACAGCTTTGAGTATTGGGCATGGGAAGGGTGGCACGCAGCCTTGGCGCAGCCAGCGCAGCGCCCTTGGGTAGGGCTGACGTTAGATGAGATAGCGTTGATTCATGCTGATTATCCTCATCCGCAGGGCTTTGCCCAAGCCATTGAAGCCAAACTAAAGGAGAAAAATTGTGGATGAACACAGTACCTATTTAGGTGATGGCGTGTACGCCAGTTTTGACGGCTATCAAATATGGCTTGCCGTCAATCACCACGAAAACAAAGTGGTGGCGCTAGAGCCACATGTCTTTCAAAACCTTTGTGCTTATGTCAAGATGTTGGAGGAAAAGAACACATGAAAATTGAAGTAATGCAACAAGTGCTTGATGCTGAATTTAATAGAGGCTACAAGGAAGGTGTGCGGGATGCACAGCGCGCATGGGTAGGGCTGACGGATGAGGATTGGAAAGAAATTGAAGAAATGCCTGACACTTTCGACCAAGGTGTTTCATGGTGCCTGGCTAAACTGAAGGGGAAAAATTCTTGAACACGCCACCCCAACACCGCATACGAATGTTGTTGCACAAGTACGCCGACGGCTTGACGCTGCTGGACATATCCAACTACCTCAACATGAACTACACCAACGCCGGGCGCAGCTTGCAGAAGATGCCCGACGCCTACATCGACCGCTGGATTGCCAAGGAAGGCCGTGGCCCAGGTAAATGGAGCGCCATCTGGTGCGTTGTTGTCCCACCTGAAAACTGCCCAATGCCATGAACGACCTACCAAACTTTGCAGCCTGGACAAACGAGAACTTGGCCAAGTTTGCTACCGAGGCTTACCTACGCTTGCAAGCCCAGCAGGACGCCCTCGAACAGTTGCGTGGCGACTTGAGGGACGCTATGAAGGAAATAAGGCGCATTCGGCAGTCCGACGTTTGACCAGACCAGGCAGCACACGCCCGTTGCCCTTATTCCATAGTTTTAATTGTTCCTTGGCGCCGTCCCAGTCCTGCGCGTTGATCTTGCGTTTGAGCGTGCTGGTCTGGAGACGGCCAATTCCTAAGTTGTAGGTGAAGTCTACAATGGCGTTGCACTTTCGCTCGTCCGTCAACAGGATAGGGCAGTGGCGCAGTACGCCAGGTAAAAAGGTGTGGTGCAACTCATGCAGCAGCAGCGCTTCTGCTTCTTGGGCAGAAATGGGCGGGTCTTGCAGCGTGACTTTGCGCCCGTCAGAATAATAGGTCGAGCCAAAGCCTGTCGTTGGGATACCGGCTGGGCATAGGTAAGGCTTGGACGAAAAGCCCTCGAACTGTTTGCACAGCGCGGCGGCGATCTCCAGCTTCATATTCCGCGCTTGGCCAAGGTGCGGTCAAGGAACCAGTAGTTAAGGGTGCCGCTGACCAGCGCGGCAAAGTCGCCAGACATCATCAGTTTGAACACGGCGTCAGGGTGTGCGCCCATTGCCCAAGCGTTCCATGCAAACCAGATGTGAACAAACGACCAAAGAAGCAGAATCCAGTACGTCACCACAGGGCGCACGCTGGCCGACAGACTGGCCACCCAGCCCCCGGCAGCCTTAACCATCTCTGTTTGTTGCTCAATGGCGCTGTTGAATGCGTCCATCACGCCAGCGTCCACCGCAGCCTCGCGTTGGGCGCCAATCTCGGCCAGTTTCTGTTGACCGCGCAGCGTCTCTAACTGGCACTGCTGCTGGAACATGGCCAACTCATGGGTACGCTCGTTCTTCTTGTCCATCCACTTCAGCACCTCCGGCGCAAGCCGGAACACGCCGCCAAGCAAAGAGCCAATGACACCGCCGCCTAGTAGTTCAAACATATCAATCCTTTTTCTTGCAGGGAGGAACAGCGTCCTCATCGTGGGACAGCTTTACGCCAGCCAGCAGGCCGATAAAGCCGCCGATAATGGTCTGGAATGCGGGGCTTAGCAGTTTGAATATTTCGCTGTTGTCTACTTCCTTTGACCACAGTCCGATCAAAAAAGCACCCACCATACCCAGCACCGAGATACACAAAGTGGCGCTGACCATCAAGGTCACTGCAAATGTCAGCCGCGCTTTAATGTTGTCGTTCATTTTGCTTTCTCCATGATTTTGGCCCGCAGGGCGGGGCTGTCTGATGTGCCAGCCCATTCGGGCAAAGCGTTCCAAATATTCACGTAGTCGTCCGAACTGCATGATGTCTTATCCAGCCACGCCAGCATGGCCTTGTGGCGTTCTGCTGGGTCGTGTATTGACCATCCGATGACGTACAACTCCTGCACCGCGCATATCCGCACGGGCTTGGGCGGCTTCTTGACCGGGGGAGGCTCCGCGTTCAAGATTAGCCTGTCCTGGGCGGCTGATACCGTACTCAGCGCCAAAAAGAGTATGACGCTGCGCATTAATCATTTGTCAGCTTTGTTTTCCAGCCGGTCAAAAATCTTACCCAGCATTTCCTTGACCTCGCGCATATCGTCTTTGTAGTCCACGCGGGTGACGTACGTCAACGGCAATTTGCCCAATTCGTTTTTTAACTCCTGCACGGCTGTCCACAGCTCGCGGGCAAACCACCCGGCCACGGTCAAGCACGCGCCGATGATGATGTTGATAGTTTGCTGATCCATTATTGGTTACTCAATGCGTTTTGGTTTTCGGGGGACAGTGCGTTGACAATACTGGCTCCGCTCCATTTAGATGGATCGGAAAGCAACTGCAATACTTTGCTGCGCTCAGCGGCGGGGAGTGTGTTAAGCAAATCTGCGGTGCCTTGCGGCGTCTTAAATGCTTCGGTCAAAGTCCGCATAGTTTTGGTGCCAATCTTGTTTTCTAAGATACCAAGCGCTTTGTTACCGCTTGCGGCCCAAACGTTGATGTACGACGGCAAGCGCAGCTTAGAAATATGCTGGGTCAGCAATTCTTTAAGCGCGTCTTGGCCTTCGGCCACTTGAGTCTTGATGTTGGCATCCCGAACAACTTTGGTAGCTTGATCGCGCAAAGTGTTAAGCGTGGTTTCGCTCACGTCCTTGGCGATGTTGTAGCTGTTAGGGCCAAGAATCTTCTCGACTTCTTGCGGGGAATTGCCTTCGACCAATTTTACAAACGCATCTTTGTTGGTCTGGAACAATTCCAAGGCTTTGCCTGCCAGCTTTTGTTCGGCGATCTTCTGCGCGCCTTTGGCGTAGGTGGCCAAGTATTCTTTGTACCCAGCGCCGCCAGCGTTGGCAATCGCATCGTCAATTACCGGCTTGAGTTTGGTCATGACCGACGCGGCCAAATTGCGTTGCGTGGTTGCATCAGCGCCAGGATTCAGTTGCCGAATGGCCGCGTTGACAGAGTTCTTGCGGATGGCGTCTAAAGCCACCGCGTCTATTAAGCCGCCGCTGGTTGTCCACTTGTTGATGTCATTGGCAACATTTTTCACCGCCGTTGACATAACGTCGTTAGCTGCGTACTCAGGCGCGGCAGCCATGCCTTCTATTTTGCTGACTAGCGCAGGCGCATTCAAAGGCTTGATGCCTACAGACCGTAGGCTGTCGGCGGCGCCTTGGGCAAACCGAGCGCCTTGGCCCAAGTCCAAAGATGCGTTGGCGGCTTGTGAGGCCCACTCGTCGGACATTTTTCCTAGTTGGCCCTTGTATGTGTATTGGGTAAAGCCAACAGGCAAATTCTTTTTAATTAATTCCAAGCGCGCCGCAGCTTCAGCAACTTTACCGGCGTTAACCAACTCGCGCACTTTTTGAACTTCAGCAGCCGCTTGGTCGCTCATGCTGCCCGCCCGCGATTCCAATTCAGCCACGTTTTGGCCCAAGTTGGCACGGGCAAGCGCCGTATCACGCATCGGCGTAGTAATGGCGCTCAGCCTATCTTTAGCCCCCGCTGTGGACACCCGCACATCGGTCGCGGTCATGCCGCCAGCCAGCTTGGACAACTCGTTCACGGCTTCTTGCTCGTTCATGTTTTTGAGCGTTAACGTAAACTTGGGATCGGCGGCCAGACGGCGTTCGATCAGCGCTTGCCATGTTGGGTTGGTGATTCCAGCCGTGACCTGCGCAGCAGTGGTGCCCGCAGGGGCTTTGCGCAGCGCGTTAAGCACGTCCGGCAAATCAGTTGTAAGCGCGTTGCGGGCAATTTCAGCCGCTTTTTGTTTGGGTATTTGACCTACATCCATGACGGCGCCCACGGCTTTTCCAAGCAGCGGCGCAACCACACGCCCGCCCGCCTCGTATGTGGCGCCTTCCAGCACGTTTTTAAACGGCTGTGTAACGATGTCAGACCCTTGGGCGGGGGCTTGCATACCCATGCCCACATCGGCGGCTGTTATGGCTTGTTTGGCGATGCCGTAACCCAAGCCTGCGCCACCCACGGCGCCCAACGGCCCCATCGGCGTACCTAGTAAACCACCGCCCACTGCGCCCAGCGCGGTCGCGGTTGGCTCTACATAGGGCCGCACCGCTTGGTATATTTTTTGGCCAGTCGTCAATTCTTGGCGCGGGGCCGTGGGCATTCCTTCAACACTAAGCGCTGCCGCAGGTGCGGTTTGCATTTGACGAATAGCGTCGGCTAACGCTTTAGCGTCTTCGGCGTTACCCGCAGCGTCTGCCTTGACCAACGCCGCGCTAAGTTGTTCAAGTGTGGCCATGATTATTTGTACTTGTTAAGAAGGGCGTCAATGTTAGGTGCAACAGGCGCGGGGTTGGGCGCAGCAGCGGTTGGGGCGTTAGCCCTATAGGCATAAGTATCTTCAAACGATTGATTGACCGCGTTTTTTGTAGATGTTGATTGCGATTTCAACCGCTTTAACGAAGCTATTAAATCATCTTTGGATTGCGTTTGTTCAAGAGACGCTTTTAAGTTTTCAAACCTATCACCTTCTTTGTTACTTACGTTGCCTACGCCAGCGCCGGTAGAAGATGCGTTACGCAGTTCAGTTAAGCCTTGGACAAAAGCCAAATTCTTTAACTGCTTTAAATCGGCTTCAGCTTTACGCGCTTCATTTGTCACTGCAAATGTTCTGCCGCCAACAAAACCAGTTATGCCGTTTAAACCTTTTTCGTTGGCTAACAATCGGTCAATCGTAGATTCAATTTCAGTCATTGTTGAAGCAACCGTAGTAGCTGCGCGTCTGGCTACTGGGTACTTAGCTTCACGGTTTTGAATTTCCTTGGGCGCCAATCCTTCCATTGCCGATGCAGGCGTCATGCCTTTGCCAATAGCTTCCTCGCGGCTAACGTATTTAACTTTTCCGTCCTCACCGACAACCGCAACTGGCGCGGCAGGCGTAGCAGGCGAAGCAGGTGCGCGGCTTGCTTCTTTAATTTTTTTCTCGTAATCAAATATTGACCCAACAAACCCTTGTTCTTTGGCAGCGTCGTAATTTAATTGAAGATCAGTTTTTCTAAATTCTTTAGGTGCAGCAGGCGCTTGTTTAAACGTGCCTGTAGTTGGGTCGTATGCGCTTGCGCTTGCACCCACAATCAAAGGCTTCATGCCCTCAAGAATTTGATTTACGCTTTGCATTGACGCCATGCGCAGTTTGCCAAATTCGCCTTTAGAAACGGCGTCGTTAAGTTTAGCAAGCCCTTGTTCTTTGGTTGCGCCCACGCTGTTTAGCCAAGGCCCAAGCACTGGATCGTTATGAACTGATTCGTGAAGTTTATAGTATGCTTCTGGCGTATCTGCCATGCGGTAGGCTTCAGGAAGAAGCGCCAACTTATCCGCAATTAATTTTGTCTCAGCGCTTGACGCGGCGTTTCGTTCTTTACGATACGCGATACCAAGCGACGGGTTTAATTTAGATAGTTGCGCCTCATAGCCAGGGTCGCTGGGGTTAAGTTGACGCAGCGCGTTGCGCTCTACAGCAGCCGCACGCGCTTCATCCATCTTCATCTGGTTCATCTGATTTGCTTGTTCACCCTGCTGCAACTGCTGCATCTGGGCGTACTGAGCAAACGGATTGGGCGGTGCTTGGAATTGCACGCCTTGCGCGATAAGTGCGTTTAGATCGGCCATGATTTATCCTTATACAGGGCGCATAGCAGAAATAGGTGGGCCTACTTCATTTGGGTCAGGGTACATATAGCTATACCCTGCCTGCGGCTGCCTAGCTAACCAGTTACTAAAATTATTTTGGTTTTGATACGACGATACGCCAGTGTTAAGAGCGTTGGCAAACGTGTTGGCCGCGCCTAATTGACCCGCCGCACCTGCTTGGCCCGCACCCATGATGCCACCGGCCATAGCGTTGCCTTGGCCGGTAATCAAGTTACCTGCGCTAGCCCCATAGTTGCCAGCAGCCGCGCCTTGATTAGATGCCGCAGATTGACCAGACGCCATCAAGTTGCCCAAAGGCTGCAACTGGTTAGCGCGGTTTTGTTGATAGCGATTGAAGGCGCTTTGGTACTCTTGCGATCCCATGTCTTGGCCATACCGAGTGGCGGCTTTAAGCGCGCCGCCAGAGATAAGCCCGCCACGCGCAGCAGCCTGCCGGTCAAGCGCTTTCTGTCCTTCGGACAATCGGAATGCGTACCCAGGGTCAGCTTGGAAATCAGCAGCACCAAAGTCTCGCGCATATTGGCCATACCCAGCAGCGCCTGTGTTGCCGCCCAAGCCCAGCAGTTCCATCAGCCGGTTCTGGCCAGTCAGGCCAGCTTGGCGGTACGGTTCTTGAAGGCCAATCTGTTGGTTGTACAGCTTTTCCTGTAGCGCAAGCGCTCTATCCGCAGATTGCGATTGAACATCTGCGGCTTTTGTTGAAGCCTCTGCTTGCGTTGCCGCCGCAGATCGGGCGCCAGACCCCGCTATAGCGCCGCCAAGAAGTGCGCCGCCTGCGCCTATTAGTGCTGCTGTAATAAAGCTCATAGTGATACCCCAATAGATTGGTCTTTAACTTTGTTGCCGACCGCGAACATGGAGTGCGGGTCGTCCTCGACTAACTCAGCCTCGGCGTCTTCCACATTATCGGATTCTACTCGGTGGAAAGTCATGCACAAGGCGTCTGTTTCAGCGTAAACCGCCCGTTTTGTGCCAGGTTTGCAGCACAACAAATGGGGGCCGGTCACAAACTGGACGCCTTCGTCGGTCGTAATGGCCACAGTGCCGCCCGCCACAAAATAGAAATGCTCTTTTTTGTGAACTTTGCCGACTATCAGTGCGCCAGCTTCCCGAAACACCTCACGGCAATACATCCCGCCGTGGAACGTGTGCTTGGTGATGGGCTCGTATTGCGGCATTTGAGAAATAGCAGCTTGGAGCGCCTCCACTTTCTGGCGCATCTGATCGGGCAGGGCAAGCGTTTCGGTCATAGTGCAGCAATCACAAAAGCCAGAAGTTCCTCGTAGCGCACACCGTAGATTTCGGTGCCTTCCAACTCATCGTAGCAGAACATCCCGTAGTGGGTGGCGTCTAGCCCCTCGGCAGCAAAGGCGTCCGACAGTTCTTGCGCGTACACACCAATGTGGATGCGGGCGCCGTCGCCTTTAGCGGTGACCGCCTCGTTAAACTTGAAGGTCTTAATCAAACCCTTAACGCGGACAGCCACGGCGCGCTCGGCTTCAGACAGCGGGCGATCCTGCTGCTTCTGGCGGGCGTCGGACGTGTTGATCGTGCCGGTGGTGGCGTAGACCGTTGTCCAGCGGTTGCTTGGGCCACCCAAGACGTAGCTGTTGTCCACCGACGGGGCCAGCCCAGTGCTAGGCGCCACAAACACCGTGTTGTTGCCCAAGGTCGTATTGCTGCCGCTGGAGCCAACTGCCGTAGTGGCCGAGCCCACGGTGACGCTGCTGACTGTAATGCTGGGTGAGCCACTCAGGCCCGCAGCGTTGCCGCTGACGCTGATGCCCCAAGTGCCAGTGGCGCCTGTGCCGCCCGTGCTAGGAGCGCCGACGGTGTTGTAGGAGACGGTCAGCGCAGCCGCGCCGTTGAACGTGCTGCCCGAGCCGCCGCCAGAACCGCCGCTATTGAACGTGACTGAGTTGGTTGTCGCGCCCACGCTTGGGGCAGCCCAAGTGCCGTCGTTGCGCAAGAACGTGCTGGTGCTGCCCGCAGGCGCAGAGATGGCGTAGCTGTTCCAGTTGAACGCCCCAGTACCTAAGTACAAAGATGTCCAACGCAAAGCCGAGCCACCCAAGAAAAGTGTGTTGTCAGCCGTGGGGGCAAAGCCTGTCGAAGCGACCGCGCTGGCCACGCCGTTAAGCACCAGGTTGCTGCCCGAAGCAGTCAATGTAGCCGAACCGGCGCCCACGTTGTAGGTGGTGGCGTAGACGTTGGCCCAGTTCGTTCCCGACGCGCCCAAGTTGTTGGTATTGTTGCCAGAGCCCAGCCACGCGCTGCCGGTAAGGCCCACGGCGTAGCTGCCGTTGGCCACGCCAATCGTAGCGCCAGAAGTCGTGATTGATGGGATTGTGGAGTAGGTTCCGATATTGACGCCGTTAAACGTCGAGTTGACAGTGGTCGTTGCGCCAATGGTCGTAACGCTTAACAGGTCTTGAGACCCACCGCCACCGCCCGCTGGAACAGCCCAAGTGCCGTCATTACGCAGGAAGGTTGTTGCGCCTCCAGTGGGGGCCGCGATAGCGTAAGAATTCCAAGTAAACACGCCCGTTGCGTTTAATGCGGTTGTGTACACGCCCGCCCAACGCAGGGCGCTGCCGCCGCAGTAGTACAGATTGTTGGTTACAGGAGAAAAACCAACGCCGCTGACCGTACCTACGGTGTTGGTCGCAAACTCACCGTTGAAAGTCTGTTTGCCAGTCCAAGTGTTGACGCTGGCCAAGTTCAGCGAGATGGTGCCCGTGCTTGTGATAGGCCCGCCGGTCAGGCCGGTGCCTGTGGCCACATTGGTCACGGTGCCGATGCCCGAGCCGCCTGGGGTTGCCCAAGTGCCGTCGTTGCGCAGGAAAGTGACCGTTGATCCGCCGGGCGGCGCGATGGCGTAGCCGTTCCAATCAAAGTTGCCCGTGCCAACGTACAGCCCTTTCCATTTTAAGGTCGAGCCGCCAAGGTAGTACAGGTCTGTGGTGACGGGCGCAAACCCAGTCGCCGCAACCGCGCTGGCCACGCCATTAAGATTAATGTTGTTGCCGGACGAAGAAATGAACGCCGTGCCAGAGCCGATGTTGTAGGTAGTGGCGTAGACGTTGTTCCAATTGACGCCTGATGCGCCAAGATCGTTGGTGTTGTTGCCTGCCCCCCTCCAAGCAGCCGTGACGAGCGCGACCGCGTTGGTAGAGTTGCCCAGCCCGATAGTAGAGCCGGTCGTAGTAATTGACGGCGTGCCAGTGTACGTCCCGATGTTCACGCCGTTAAACGTGGAGTTGACCGTAGTGGTTGCGCCCAAGGTCGTGACGCTTTGCAAGTTCTGCGAACCGCTGCCGCCGCCTACAACGTTGACCACCACAGTGGGGGTCTCGGTGGCGCTGTCGTAAAAGTTGCAGATCGG